>ULWY01097389.1_pt1 | contig 24238 bp, 16 predicted proteins | sample 1960761 | NCBI WGS metagenome assembly ULWY01 (sample SAMEA4835824, study PRJEB28245) | human gut metagenome | biome: gut microbiome; material: fecal sample | place: Denmark | collected 2008 | reverse complement strand
CTAAGGTCAATGACCGAACCCGAACCCCTCAGGCGACGCCCTAGATGGGCTATTATGACACGCCCTCTGTTGTTATAATGGTATTTGGTAAGCGGCGCGGCCGCTTAGTCGTTGAAGTCGCTCTCGTCGAAGTCGAAATCGTTGTTGTCGGGATCATCGTCGAAGTCGTCGACTGAGGCGTCCATGTAGATCTGGTCGGTGAACGCCGCCAGGTCGCGGCCTTCGCGTTTGGTGGGTCGTCCGAGGCCTTTCCTGCGGTCGATGAAACCGCTTATGCGGATTACGTCAAGCAGGTCGTATTGTTCTTTTGGCGTTATATTTTCCATATATTCAGGCACGAGCCGTGCGCCCAGCCGGTTTTCGGTCAGCGCCTTGACGCGGAAGAAATAGGTCACGGGCGGTTTGCGCACCAGTACCACGTCGCCCACTTTAATCATTCTTGATGGCTTGGCCGCGACATCGCCTCCAGGGGTGCGAAGCATCACCCGCCCCTTTTTGCAGCTGTCGGTCGCCACGGTGCGCGTCTTGAAGATGCGCATCGCCCATATCCATTTGTCGATTCTTACTTCGGTTTTCATTTGTTGTTGAAATCGCACATCGCCGTCTGCAGGCCCGCCAGAACGAAGGTTTTTATGGCGTCGACGGCAATCTCGGTGCGCTGCGGCAACCGCTGACGCTCGTCGAGCGTAAACTGCCCGAGCACGTAGTCAATCTGGCATCCGCGTGGAAAATCGTTGCCGATACCGAATCTCAGACGCGGATATGCATCGCTTCCGAGCATAGCGGCGATATTTTTCAGCCCGTTATGGCCGGCGTCGCTTCCTTTCGGTTTGATGCGGATTGCTCCGAAAGGGAGGGCGATGTCGTCGACCAGCACCAGCAGATTTTCAATGGGAATATTCTCCTTTGTCAGCCAGTAGCGCACGGCATTACCGCTGAGGTTCATGTAGGTCGACGGTTTAAGCAGTACGACTTGCTTGTTTTTCACTCTTCCGCGCCCCACGTCGCCATAGCGCTCGGTGGAAAAAGAAATATTGGATGCCTCGGCAAAGGCATCCAATATTCTGAATCCTATGTTATGGCGGGTACCCTGATATTCCTGTCCGATATTTCCGAGACCCACTATAAGATATTTCATCCTATAAAACTGATTTCATTACGTAGGAAATGAGTTGGGGGCAGGCTGCCCGCATCTCTTTATTTTCCGGCGGCGGCAGCTGCTGCGGCACCGCGGGCGGCGCGAGTGAGCTGAACGGCGCAGACAACGGCTTCCTTGGGCGATACGAGTTCCAGACCTTCGAAGTGGAGTTCGCCAACCTGAAGGGTCTTGCCCAGGCCGAGGTGGTCTACGTTGATGACCAGACGCTCGGGAACGTCGGTATAGAGAGCCTTGACTTTCAGTTTCTTCATCGAGAGGGTGAGCTTACCGCCGGCTTTAACGCCTTCGGCGTGGCCTTCGATCTTCACGGGCACGGACATAACCACGGGCTTCTTGTCGGTGACTTCGAGAAGGTCGATGTGGAGGATATTGTCCTTTACAGGGTGGAACTGCACCTCGCGGAGCACGGCCATCTTCTTGCCGCCGTTGTAGGCGAGCTCAATTGCGAAGATGTCGGGGGTATAGATGAGTTTGCGTACGGCTTCGTTGGTTACGGTGAGGTCGGTGGTTACGATGCCGCGGCCGTTTTCGATTTCAACGATTTTTTCGCCGGGCTGAAGTGTGCCTTTGTAGGGGAGCTCGAAAGGCTCGCCGCCGTTGAGAACCACGGGAATTTTGCCTTCGTTGCGGAGGGTCTTTGCGGCTTTCTTGCCCAGTTCTACGCGGGGCTCGGCTGTAAGTTGGTAAGTTTTCATGTTGCGGTTAAATAACTGTGTTACTCAAAATTAAACTGTTAATTTCCCATCACACTGGGTTTGCCTGAGGATGCTTTTCCCCTAAGCGACCGCAAAGTTAACACTTTTCGCCTTAATTTCCAATTTTTATAGTAGGGTGCAAAAAAAAGAACGGGGCCTTCACAGGTGCCGTTCTCTCCATTCATCACATTATGCTTACAATTAAGTGCTCTTGTGTGTATGGGTTATTTTTTATGTATATGGCGGCACGAGTGCCGTCGGGTCAGTAGCGGCCTTCTACAATGGGCCAGTCGATAATGTCCCAAAGCGCGTTGAGCGCGTCGGCACGCCGGTTCTGATAGTCGAGGTAATAGGCATGTTCCCAGACGTCGAAGGTCAGAATAGGGGTGAGTCCTTTGGTTATGGGGTTGCCCGCGTTGCCCTCCTGCGTTATGAACAGTTTTCCGTCGTTGTCGCGGCTGAGCCATACCCAGCCCGAGCCAAACAGTTTGACGCCCGCGTCGACGAATTCCTTTTTGAAATTCTCGAACGATCCGAAATCGCGGTCGATGGCCTCGCGCAGTTCTCCTTCAGGTTCGCCGCCGCCGTCGGGCGAGAACGAGAAGAAGTAGAATATATGGTTCCAGGCCTGAGAGGCGTTGTTGAAAAGCGGCCCCTTGGCGTCGTGGATTATCTCTTCGAGCGGCAGGTCGGCAAATTCGGTCCCTTCGATAAGGTTGTTGAGGTTGTCGATGTAGGCTTTCTCATGTTTTCCGTAATGGAAATCCACCGTGCGTCGGCTTATGGCCGGTTCCAGTGAGTCGGCGGCGTAAGGAAGTTGAGGCTGGTTGTATTTCATAGTTGTAGCTTTGAAGTTAATTCTATCAGCAAAACACACCGCAGGGATATGTGGTTTACCTAATGAGTTATATTTAGCGTATTTTAATGAGGATTTATCGACCGGCCTTACGGTAATCCTATGGGAGATAAACGGAATTTTAACATTGTTATGTCAATTTCACTTAATTCGGCAGGCCTTTGGCTAAATATGTTTAAGGTCGTCCCGAAAGCATATGAAGGAATTGAACTTTTGCGTTAATTTGAAGTCGAATTGGTTAGCGATTCACATTAAATGTTAATCTCGGACGATGCTCCGCTACGTAGGCAGTGTTGTTCCGAAGCATATTCAAATCACGTTATGAAACTATATTCCAAAATCATTCTCTCGGCCTGCGGTGCATCTGTGGCAAGTGCCACTCTCACTGCCATGGCCATTAATTCCGTTCAGTCTCATACCGAGACTCCGGAGATTGCGACGGCGGCATCCGCGGGTGCCTCCGGAGGGCTTTTCACAGTCAGCAATTCGCTTACTCCTCCCACGGATTTCACTCATGCCGCCGAAAGCACGATCAATGGCGTTGTGAGCATCAAGAATTACGCTTCGGCTCCATCGCGGCAGATGCAGGGGCAGGGCGGCGACTTTTTCTCCGACCCTCTATATGAGTTCTTTTTCGGTGCGCCGCGACGCCAGCAGCCGCGTCAGCAGCGCCGCCAGGAAAAACCGCAGGAGCAGGCCCGCGGTCTCGGCTCGGGTGTCATAGTGGCTTCCGACGGATATATTGTAACCAACAACCATGTAATTGAGGGCGCAGACCGTCTTGAGGTGACACTCAACGACAACAGCATCTATAACGCCACTGTGGTGGGTTCCGATCCCGCTACCGATGTGGCACTTCTGAAAATCGACGCAAAGAATCTTCCGGTGATTCCTATCGGCGACAGCGACGCACTTCGTGTAGGCGAATGGGTTTTGGCCGTGGGTAATCCATTTGGTTTTACATCTACCGTCACCACCGGTATCGTCAGCGCCAAGGCACGCAGTGTCGGTCAGGCGGCCATGGGTCGCCCGATGGGTATCGAAAGCTATATCCAGACCGACGCAGCCGTAAACCCGGGCAATTCCGGCGGTGCACTGGTCAACGTGAAGGGTGAACTGGTCGGCATCAACACCGCCATCTATTCCCAGACGGGCAATTATGTAGGCTATTCGTTCGCCATCCCTTCGTCGATGGTTACCAAGGTGGTCAACGACATCCGGCAGTTCGGTGCCGTGCAGCGGGCTGTTATCGGAGTGGCATATCAGGAACTTACTCCTCAGCTTGCCAAGGAGAAGAATATCACGGCTGTCAACGACGGCATTCTTGTCGGCGAGGTGCAGGACCGCTCGGCGGCTCTCGAGGCCGGTATCGAGGTGGGTGATGTTATCGTGGCCATCAACGACGCTCCCACGCATACTGCGGCACACTTGCAGGGCGAAATTAGCAAGTACCGCCCGGGCGACAAGATAAAGGTGGAGATTGTGCGCGACAATGAGCGGAAATCGCTCGACGTTACGCTCCGCAACTCGCAGGGTGGCACAGCCCTTTCGAAGGCCGACGATTTTTCCGCCCTCGGTTGCGCTTTCAAGGAGCTGTCTGCCGATACGCGCCGTCAGCTCGGCGTGGCAGGTGGCGTGCAGGTGTCGGGCTTAACGTCCGACGGCCTTTTCCGACGCAGCGGCATCAAGGAAGGTTTTGTAATACTTGATATCAATGGCGTCCGCATCGCCTCGGCCGACGATGTAGAGAAGGTCTACAAGGAGATAATGGCCTCCGGAGCCTCCGACCGCGTGATGTTTATCTCCGGTATTTATCCTACCGGACGCAAGGTGTATTATGCCGTCGATCTGAGCGGCAACGGCGCGGACGACTGACGCGTCGACACCACAAAAAGAAACGAGGGGCTGAACCGTATACGGTTCAGCCCCTCGCTGTATAAAAAAGCCGCATCAAAGGATGCGATGAAACTCCGAATGACAGGTTTTGAGCTCCCTCCGCGCTTTGTAATCCGCCTGGCCGGGGCTGTAAAGCCTCTCCGGCTGCGGCAATCGGAATCACCGCCGGGGCCCGCCATCGCGCGTCGGGTTTGTCTCGGCATTTCATAAAAATTTGATGAGTTTCCCAATCAACTTTGATGCGGCAATATTTCAAAACGTATACCGGATTGGATTCTCTATGTCGGCCTCCGGTGTCTGGCAGGGGGCTCTCCCCGCTGCTTCCTTTTGCTTTTATAACGCAAATTTAAATCTTTTGGTTCTATTCTGCAAACGTTGGGTGGGTTTATTTGCGCGTTTCAGCGAATGCAGAAGCCACATCGGCCTCTATGCCAAGGTTATCACAGTGATTCCTGCTCCGCCGAATTGCGGGTGCTCATCGCGGTACGACGCCACTCCCGGAGTGGTGTCGAGGGCCTGACGGATGGCCTGACGGAGAGCCCCTGTGCCGGTGCCGTGGAGAATCCGCACTTCTCCCTGGTTGAACTGAATGGCATCGTCAAGAAAATATGTAACGGCCTGAAGAGCCTCGTCCACACGCATGCCGCGCACATCGAGCTCACGCTTGAACTGTAGCTGTTTCTGCCTGATGGCCGAAGTAGTCTGTTCGCTTACGAACGATGCCGCACCGGCGGCCGTCGCCGGTCGGGAAAGGGTGGGGGTCAGGCGGCTCAGTTTCACGCTGGTTTTCAGTTGGCCGAAAGCCACCATGGCATTCTGACCCTGCAGATCGATGATGGTGCCGGGAGCGCCCTGTCCGTCGAGTTTTACGAAATCGCCTATGGCAAGAGGTTTCGCCGCTGCCGAGGCGCTGGTTTGCTTCGGGTTCTTCGCTTTGGGCGCTTTTTTCAGAAGGGTATGGTCGGCTGCGGGAGTTTCCGAGGCCAGTCGCTGGCGCTCTTTCTGCATCTCGGCGCGGGCTGCGCGTGTCCGTTCCTTATCCGCCTGGCTCTCGCGAATTTCGCGTATGGTGCGTTCGATTGTTGCGTTGCTCCCTTCAAGTATCTTCTTCGCTTCCTCCTTTGCTTCGGCGAGAATGGTGCGCCTGTTGGCCCGCAGAGTCTCAGCCTCGTTTTCGTAGCGCTCGAGTGTCTGCTCTATTTTCTTCTCTTTCTGGCGGATCTGCATGCGCTTGTTCTCCCAGTAGCGTTTGTCGCGGGCAATGTCGAGAAGATATTTGTCGAGGTTCACATAGTCGCTTCCCACAATCTCCGCGGCTTCGTCGATGATATCTGCCGGCAGTCCGGATTTACGGGCTATCTCGATTGCAAACGAGCTCCCGGGCTGTCCGATGGAGAGCCGGAACAGCGGACGCATCTTCTGGCGGTCGTAGAGCATGGAGCCGTTTGTCAGGCCGGGAGTCTCCGACGCGTAATGTTTCAGATTCTGGTAGTGTGTTGTCACGATGCCCCACATATGCCGGTCGTTGAATGCATGGAGGAGAGCCTGGGCGATTGCGCCGCCAATCTGAGGCTCCGTGCCACCTCCGAATTCGTCTATGAGGATAAGCGACGACTCATTGCCTCCGAGCAGCACGCGCATATTGCGCAGGTGGGAACTATAGGTCGAAAGGTCGTCGTCAATCGACTGGTCGTCGCCGATGTCGATGAAGATGCTTTCGAAAATACCCATACGCGAATTTTCGTAGACCGGTGGGAGCATTCCGCACTGCATCATGTACTGAATGACACCCACGGTTTTCAATGTCACCGACTTGCCGCCGGCATTCGGCCCCGAAATCACCAATATGCGGCTCTCAGGGGTTAGACGTATGTCGAGCGGAACGATTTCTTTGTTCTGCCGGCGCAGCGACTGCAGCAGTCCCGGATGAACGGCATGATACCATTCCAGGGCTTCCCGCATTTCGATATGAGGCAGCGTGGCGTCGCAGTCGCGCGCCATGCGTGCTTTGGCGGCAATAAAATCAAAATGCCCGAGAGTATCGTAACTGCGGAGTATCGCCGGGATGTCGGGGCGTATCGAGGCCGTGAACTCCTGGAGGATGCGCGCTATCTCGCGCAATTCCTCTATTTCAAGTTCGCGTGTACGGTTGTTGGCTTCCACCACTTCGGCCGGTTCGATATAGCATGTCTTGCCGGTAGCCGATTCATCGTGTACGATGCCCTGGATCTTCCGTTTATGCATCGGCGCTATCGGCAGCACGAGGCGCCCGTCGCGGATGGTGGGGGCGGCATCTTTGTCGAGCATTCCGGCTTCGGCGGCCGATGCCATTACGCGCCGCATTATGGCTCCCACCGAGCCGCGCACTCGCTGAAGCTCGCGACGGATTCTGCCGAGTTCGGGCGAGGCGGTGTCGAGCATCTCGCCTGTGTCGTCGATCAGGCGCCCTATAGTCTTCAGAATCGAGGGGAAACACTCGATGTCACTGCAAAGCTCGCTGAGACGCGGAAATGCTGGCGTTGCTTCGTCGGATGTATGCGAGGAGAAAAAAAACGCGACTTCGGCGGAACTGACGAGCGTCTGGCGCAGGCGATGTAGTTCCTCAAGAGTAAGCGAGGCGCCCTCCACGCGGCAGCGCATCAATGCCGGTGCCACATTGTGTAGACCACCCAGCGGGAACGCTTCCCCCGAGGTGAGAATCGAGAGCATCTCTGCGGTTCGTTCCAATGCGAGGATTATCTCCTCCGGATCGGTGGAAAAACGCATTGCCTCAGCATACTCTTTCCCTTTTTCTCCGGAGCAGTTTGCCGACAGTTCATGCCTTATGGCAGTGAAACCGATTTTATCTTCAAATGTTTCAGGATATATCAATGGTGCGTCCGATTTTATTTTGGAGTGCAAATTTAGCCAATCTTCGGGGATTTATTATTAACTTTGAAATGCTAATATTGTTGTAATATCGACTTATAAGTAACTGGTCGGAATTATTTTGATAATTCCGTGGAAATATTGAAATAATCAAATCAGTAAAGTATAAAATGATTCTGAACAGTTACTTGCTACAATGTAACGGTTTATAACAGTTAAATAACCGGTCGAAATTATTCTGAACAATTACTTATTAATATATTATGTCAAATTGGATTACTGCTCCCTTCGAAAGTATCGAGGGTGAAAATCTGGTTATGTGCACGGTGCGTACCGACGTGAGCCGCTTCCGCGAGAATCCGCGTTTCAGGTTTCGCGTAGAGGTGGAATGGCCTTATGAGCCGGCGGCAGGCGGTATGCCGCCTGAGAGTCTCGGTCATGAGCTTGAGGCTGTGGCCGACGCTCTGCAGAGTGTGCTCAAGGCCGACCCTGTGGCGGTGCTGACGGGTATCTACACCGGCAACGGCAGCCGCACGATGGTATTCTATACGCTGAGTCTCCATATTTTCCAGCGTAAGTTCAACGAGGCTCTGACCGATTTCCCGGCTCTCCCGCTTGAGTTCGAGGCTTTTGAGGACCCGGACTGGGAGGAATATGGTTCGATGCTCTCTCAGGTGCGCCGTGTCGACGATGAGCTCGACAGCGGGGAGGTCCCCGACGTATACGAATCCGACGACGCAGATGAATCCGACTGATGCCCAATGATTTCCTGATTATTAATTGTAAAACGACTTATAGATTATGGTAATTCAACGTTGGCAAACCGTATGGTTGCTTATGGCGGCAATCCTGGCCGCAGTATTCTGCTTTGTTCCGATGGCTTCGATAGCCGACGATATGTCGCCTGAAAGCGCGACTTTCCTTCGCCCGGCCGATATCCCTGTGCTGTTTGTGGTCGACGGGGTGGTGGCACTCCTTCTTTTCATAGCCATTTTCCTTTATAAGAATACGGCCCGTCAGCGCACCGTTACGCTTGTATCGATGCTTCTTATCGTGGTCGTAATGGTTACGGAAGTTTGCTACCTCCTTTCGTGGGGTGCTGGCGCAGGCACCAGGGTCGAGTGGCTCGGAAGCATTTTCCTGCTTCTCGGGGCTTTGGTTTCGGCGGTACTGGCCTATCGTGGCATCCGTCATGACGAACGTCTGCTCCGCGCTGCCGACCGGCTGCGCTGATGCTCAGTTCAGCGGCAGAGTAAGCACAAACTGCGCCCCGAGCGTATATTTGGTGTTTACGGCCAGAGTGCCTCCGAGCATATCGGCGAAATGACGCGCTATGGAGAGCCCGATGCCGATACCCTGACTTGATTTGTTGATTTTTACGAAGCGGCGGAATATGTATTCTGCCGCTTCGGGCTTTATTCCGATACCGGTGTCGGTCACTCGAATGTATACGCACCCGTTCTCATTGTCGACGGTATAACCCAGAGAAATCTCTCCCTCTTCGGTGAACTTTGCGGCGTTGGAAAGAAGCTGAATCAGGATGCGCATCAGGCGTCGGGAATCTGTGTTGAGCGATATGTCGGGAAGGTTGTTCTCCAGCCGGATGCTCACTCCCGGGTTGAGTTTATGGCGGACGGAATCAACCGCGGCCTCGCAGATAGGCCGGATCAGCTCACGTTTGAATATCAGTTTCACGTTGTTCGTGTCGATTTCCGACAGGTCGAGCACATCGTTGGCGGTTGTCTTGAGCAGTTCGGCATTGAAATTCACAATATCTGCGAAATGGCGCAGATAGGGCTTGTCGTTGGCTTCCGAGCAGTCTACAATCAGATGGATGTATTCCGTTATTATGTTGAGCGGCCCGGTCACTTCGCCGCTCATGTTCTGAATGAAGTCGGTCTTGATGTGGTAGGCCGCCTCCGCATCGTCGCGGGCACGCATCAGGTCGGCCTGAGCCAGCCTGAGATTTTCGCTTTCAGCCTGCAGTGCGGTGTTGGATGCTGCAAGATGTCGCGCGAGTTTGCGCGAATGGATCCAGAGCCAAAGTGTCAGCATAAGAAGTAGGAGTAGAATTCCTGCCGCCACTATGCCGATTATAGCCATGCGCCGTTCGAGAGCCATGGATTCACGGTTGTGCTGGGCGCGCATCTGGTTTATGTCGTATACAAGCTGCAATTCCTTGTACTTCTCCTCATTGCGCTGGCTCAGAGTGTTTTCAAGCATTGTATTGTAGTCGCGCGAAGCCTTGAGGAGCGTTTCGTGGTCGCCGGTATGTTCGGCTGCTGTGATGGCCATTTTGAGCATCTGCCGGCGGCATGACGCGTTATAGGGATAGTCGATGGCCTGTTTCAGCAATTCGAGCGCTTTGTCGTATTGCTGCCGGTACATGGCGTAATATATCTGCGGGCGGAGCGATATGCGGTTGGTTGTGGCGGCTGTGGAATCGGTTGCCACAATATCCATCACTTTCCGGTAATAATCTTCTATGTCTCTTTTGGAAAGATGTGGATAATTGGCAAGGAGCCTTGTGTAGGCGATATAGCGGTTGGCATCGTACGAACGGTATTTGCGCCGGAGGCCCGTGCGGCCGGATTCAAGGTCGTCGATGCTTTTCAGAAGCTTGGTGTCGGCGTTGATGGCTTTTGAATACTCTTCGTTGTTTGTATAGGCCATGGCCGCCTGCACGTAGTAGATGTTGCGTAGAGATGTCGCTTCAGGCCGTAGGTTTTCAATTAGCCGTCCCAGTCGGTCGAGATATTTCGATAGAAGGTTGCCTTGCGAGGATTCCCCGATATACAGACTTATGGCATGCAACAGAACGATACTGCGGTATACGTCGGTCTCGTTGCCGGCATTGGCCTCCCGCAGAAGCTTGCGAAGTTGGGTCTCCCGTTCTTCCGGAGTGCTGTAGCGCACACTGTATAGATTCTTCATCATGGCGATGAAGGTAAGCGTCTCCTTGCGGTCGTCGCTGTCGGGGAAGCGTGAGGCCAGCTCCATGTCCAGATTCAGCAGGGAGTCGTTTTTGAAATGGTTGTTTGCCAGATTCCTTACGCCGTCCAGCCCCACCGCCGTATTTCCAGACCGGAGCGCGATTTCCACAATTTTTCTGCCTGTTTCATCGCGATGGCCGCGACCCGAAAGGTCGTAGATATCGATCAGAAGCGCGAGGCTGTCGTTTGCGGTTTTGGCATTCAGGAGAACTCTCTGCAGGCTGTCGGCCATAATCGCCGATCGGGCCGGCGTATTGGTTGCTGCCTGTAGAGCGGAATCAGTGGGCGTCAGCAGCGATATGGCGGCAGTCAGTGCGCATATCAGTTTATTACGGCGTTTCATTGTCGTGGTGAGGGTTCGTTGTGGATGGTTTCAGGTCGTTCAGTCGTCTTTGTCGGTGCGGCATATTGAGGTGAACCGGCAGAGGCGGCAATGCGATATATCGTCGGTACATCTGAACGGCTCGTCGGAAAAAAGTTCGTTGAGATGACCTATGAGCAGTCTGTTGAGTTGCGGGGAATAGTCGCGGTAGTCCAGGATTCTCCATTTCGTCGATCTGGGCATCTGTTTGAGGGCGATGTCGCTTTCGGTCTGCGGTCTGAAGGGCGCCACACGGATTTTGTACGGGCCCACAGGCTCAAGCATAAGGCGACGGAGGGAATACAGCGACAGAGAAATCGGCTCGCCGCAGTTTTTTCTTGCCGCATATGCCTGGGCATACAGCATGAGCTGGAGCAGCCCTTTGGATTTGTAGTTTGTGAAGACCGATTCGAGGTCCTGGGCTTCGTCGGAGTCTCCTCCTGTCTTATAATCGACTATGCGCAGGCGCGGGGTGCCGTCGGAATCCGGCACGCGGTCCACCCGGTCGATCCGGCATGTGAAATTGAATGTCATGGAGTTGCCCGTGTCGTCGGTCAGGGTCAGAGGCCCTTCTTCCCCCTTGCCCCATTCGCCGTGTAGATACACGAAAGGGGTAAGGTCGCGGTCGCGTTCCAGCGTTTTCCGCACATACTGTGCCACGATGCTCCCTGTCAGTTTGTTTTGCCCGGAGAGCGAAAAGTCGAGTCGGTCGTCCGGGAGGTTGAGGAAGTTTCTGTTGATGGCCCGCGTGGTCAGCACCTGAATGGTCCGGTCATTGAGGTTCAGGAAGCCGTCGATGGTCGATGCTTCCACAAGTACGCCGTTGGGCGAATCCTTCAGCAGCGAGCCGTATACATTCTCAAGCACTTCGTGCACTATCGTGCCGTAGGTGCTCTCGTCTATCCATTCCGTGGGCTGGTCCTCGCGCGAATAGCCTGCCACATACTGCAGATAGAACGACATGGGGCAGCTCAGATACTGATTTATGCGGCTGGCCGACAGATACAGCGCGTCGGGACCGCTCGTGCGGTAGCGGTCGAGATGCCGCCGGATGCTCTCGTTTTTTTCCACGGTAAATGCGGTCTCTTCCGGATTGTGCATCCGGTAGGCATATGTCGAGCGCCTGAATCCTTGCGGCCTGTAAATGTGCTCAAGCTGGTGGATATAGCGCGAGGGCTGTGTGCGTCGGCCGGTTGCGCGGGCGTCGTAGAGCAGATACACGTGGTGTGCGCGCGACATCATGCGGTAGAACCGGTAGGCGAATATTGCCTCTTGTTCGTCGGGGGTGGTAAGCCCGAATGCACGCCGCAGTACCGGGGGGATGAACGAAGCGGTGAATCGTACGCGCGGAAATACACGTTCGTTCAACGAAGGTATGATCAGAGTGTCGAAATCGAGTGAACGGGCTTCGAGCACACCCATTATCTGCAGACCGATGAGCGGCAACCCCTCGAATGATATCATCTCGCCTTGCACTATGCGGTCGGCGAGTGTGAATGCCGTTGTCTTGTCTATCGGCGCGTCGGGGGGGAGATATATTCCGCAGAATCCCTTCAGGCGGTCGATGGCTTCGCCGTAGGCTTGCAGAAAAGCATGCTGAACGGCATTGGCGTCGTTCGGCCCATCCGCAACCCGAATCGTTTCACGGGGGGAATCATCATCGAAATCAGTTTCATCGGCCGGGGTGGAGACCTTCTTCTGTGAATCTGCGCCGAGGGCGGTTTCGAGCCAGCGAACAACCTCGTGCTGGTAATCGAACGCTTCTCCGACTGCCAGGCGGTCGGGGAGGGGTGTGAATATCGGAAGCAGTTCTCTGCGTTCGTCGTTCTCTTCGAAAAATGATTTCGGCACCGAAATGAGGTGGAGGGTCTGAAGGGCGAACAGCGCGTGAATGCAGGCGTCGAGCGAGCGTTCCTGCACAATCGGGTTGGAAAGTACCCTCGCCACGTCGTCGGCAAAGAAGGTCTTTTGCCCGTTGCATGTCGATGTATGGCGCTGCATCAGCGCGATGTCGCGTAGCAGACCTGCCGCCGCCGTATTGCGCAGCTTGTAGCCCATGGTGATGTTCAGTTTGCCGATGTCGTCGGGAAGCGAACTGAGCAGTGGCGTCAGCAGATTTTCTTCCGGCAGCACGACGGCAGTGTCGCGCAGCAGGTTGTCTTCTGCATTTGGGTCGGCTCCTCCATCCGTCTCGTGGATATGTTTCAGACGTTGCGCTCGGATTTTCTCCAGCAGTTCGCCTACGGCTTTGGCCTGCCCGACACGCGAAGGCACCCCTATTGCGTGGATGGGTGGAAAATTCTCCACGGGCGGCACGCATGGATAGAGCGAAGGGAGCATTTTTGAATATCGTTCCACGGTGCGCGCTCCATCCGACCGGTGGTCGCCTCTGAAAGCCGGCGACGAGAGGTCCCAGTAGAAATCGGCAAGCGGGGTGCCGTCGGGATGCCGCAGGGTCTGCATCCGCTTCATTATCGCCAGCTGGGCATTCGTTATGGTATCGAAGCCTGTAAACACATATCGGCGCCATCTGAAGTCGGGAGCGCCCATCCCTTTTATGGCGGCTACGGCGCGGCGCACCGACATCCCCGGCGAGTGCAGTCCCGAATGTTCCAGGTGCTCTATGAAGCTGCGGTAAACTTCGCCAAGCACCTGCCATATTCTTAGAAAGCCCTGTGAGGCCTTGTGGTTGCCTTCGGAGTCGTGTGGTCCGATATGATTCCAGAACCGCTCTACATCGGCGCGCAGGTTTGTAGTGTCGAAATAGTGGCCCAGTACCTCAATCTGTTCGGCAGTAAGATAGTTGGATGATATTTCTTTGAGGCGCTCTACGTTGGAGAATATCTTCTCCGGATCGGCCAGAGCATGATCCACGTCGTCGAAGTCGTTGAGCAATACGTCGGCCCACTGTATGAACCGGTTGAAATCAATCGAAGAGGCGGCTTCGGCTCCGGCTCCCGCTCCGACTACGTCGCGGTATACGCCGAAAAGGATGAACACCATCTCCATGCGGTCGGCGGCCATGCTGTTTTGCGAGAAACTCTCGGTGAAATCCACTATGGTCGTCGTTTCCGGTAAGATAATCCTTCGGCCTTCCTTTTGGGCTTCCGCGCGCATATAGTCCGTGAAATACACTGTGCTGCGTCGGTTGGGAAACACAAAACATGTATCCACGAGCGTGTCGCTCTCATGGTGCAGATATGTCCGGGCTATTGATTGCAGAAAGGGTTTCATGGCAGAAGGCTTCGGTCGGAAGAATTACACGTTTGGCTCGAAGAGGGTTATACGCCCGGATTCGAGCGTAGGTGCCACAGCGATGAGTCGCTGATTTGCCGAGCCTCGGAAAATCAGGTGAACATCCCGCTGCGCCTCTATGAACGGTCCGTCGACAACCACATCGATCCATGGCAGCAGGGCGCGGGCATCCGGCATTTCGAGCAGTTGTTCCATCAGGAAACCGGTATAAAGCCATATATCATAGCCTCGCTCCCGCAGACGTCTGGCCAGCGGAAGCACTTCTTTGGCATGATAAATCGGGTCGCCTCCGGTCAGGGTTACGTTGAACCCGTTGGCCTCGACTTCCTCCATAATTCTGTCTACGCTCAGCTCCGTGCCGCCGTTGAAATCCCACGACTGCGGATTGTGGCAGTTCGGGCAATGGTGGTCGCATCCGGCCAGATAGATTGATGTGCGAAGTCCCGGGCCGTCGACCGACGTGCCCGGGATTATATCCAGAACCTTCATAAAGGTATGTACATTAGTGTGTTGGCTTTATAATTCCATCGCATTGAAGGGTGATGCGGTTACTTGTGGACCACGCGGTCGGCCAATTCGGCGAGTTTCGCCGAATTCCATCGGTCGGTAGTGCCTACGAGATAGCCGGTGATGCGCTGGAGTTTGTCGATATGGCGGCTGCCGCAGGTGGGACATACTTCAAGGTCCTCCTGGGCGTCCTCATATCCGCAGTCCATGCAGCGGTTGCGGTTGTGGTTCACCGAGCAGTAGCCTATGTTGTTGCTGTCCATCAGGTCGACAATGTCGGCGATTGCCTGCGGGTTGTGGGTGGCATCGCCGTCGATTTCCACATAAAATATGTGGCCGCCTCGGGTCAGTTCGTGGTAGGGACCTTCGATTTTGGCTTTATGGCGCGGCGAACATTTGTAGTATACCGGCACGTGGTTTGAGTTCGTATAGTAGATTTTGTCGGTGATGCCGGGAATGCTGCCGAAGGTTTTGCGGTCTTTCGTGGTGAATTTTCCGGAAAGGCCTTCGGCGGGAGTGGCGAGAACCGAGAAGTTATGGTTGTAGCGCTCGGAGAATTCATTTGCTTTGGAGCGCATATGACTTACGATGCGCAGACCCAGGCGCTGGGCGTCCTCCGACTCGCCGTGGTGCTTGCCTACGAGTGCAATCAGACATTCGGCCAGGCCTATGAATCCGATGCCGAGTGTTCCCTGGTTGATTACGCTCTCGATGGTATCGTTGGGAGCGAGGTTTTCGGCTCCGTTCCAAAGGCGCGACATGAGCAGGGGGAACTGCTTCACAAGGGCCGTCTTCTGGAAGTTGTAGCGGTCGCAGAGCTGACGCGCCGTGATTTCAAGCAGGTCGTCCAGACGGGTGAAGAAGCGTTCGATGCGCTCGTCCTTGTCCTGTATGTTCATACATTCGATGGCCAGTCGCACGATATTTATGGTGGAGAAGCTGATGTTGCCTCGGCCAATCGATGTTTTCGCTCCGTAGCGGTTTTCGAACACGCGGGTGCGGCATCCCATGGTGGCTACCTCGTGCTCGTAGCGGCGTGGGTCGTCGGCGCGCCAGTCCTCATGCTGGTTGAATGTGGCGTCGAGGTTCACGAAGTTGGGGAAGAAGCGCCGTGCGGTCACCTTGCAGGCCAGACGGTACAGGTCGTAGTTGGGGTCGCTCTCGCGGTAGTTCACGCCGGTTTTCTTTTTCCAGATCTGGATGGGGAAGATGGCTGTGGCGCCGTTGCCTACGCCTTCGTAGGTGGAATGGAGGAGTTCGCGGATCACGCAGCGGCCCTCGGCCGAGGTGTCGGTACCGTAGTTGATCGAGCTGAACACAACCTGGTTGCCGCCGCGCGAGTGGATGGTGTTCATATTGTGGATGAAGGCCTCCATCGACTGATGCACGCGGCTTACAGTGCAGTTTATGGCATGCTGTATGGCGCGTTCACGGCCCTCCAGGCCTTCAAGCGATTTGCTGATGTAGTCGTCGAGCGGTGCGTTGTAGGCGTCGCTCAGGTCGAGGCCGGTTATCTGCTCGGCTTTCTTGAGTTCCTCGATGAATGAGGAGCGCACGAACGGAGCGAGATAGAAGTCGAAGGCGGGTATGGCCTGACCGCCGTGCATCTCGTTCTGCGCGGTCTCCAGCGATATGCATGCGATTACGCTGGCGGTCTCTATGCGCTTGGCGGGGCGCGATTCGCCGTGGCCGGCGATGAATCCGTTCTGCAGAATCTTTTCGAGCGGGTGCTGCACGCAAGTGAGCGATTTGGTGGGGTAGTAGTCCTTGTCGTGGATGTGAAGATACCCGTGGCGCACGGCGTCGCGTGCTTCAGCCGAGAGAAGGTAGTCGTCAACAAAGGGCTTGGTCGTTTCGGAGGCGAATTTCATCATCATTCCCGCGGGCGAGTCGGTGTTCATGTTGGCGTTCTCGCGGGTGATGTCGTTGTTTTTCGTCTCGATGATTTCCAGGAAGATGTCGCGGGTCTTGGCGCGTCGGGCTATGCTGCGCTGGTCGCGATAGGCGATATAGCGTTTGGCCACTTCCTTGCGCGGAGATTTCATGAGTTCCAGTTCCACGCGGTCCTGAATCTCTTCTACGGTCATCTGCTCCTTGCCGGAAATGCTGATGCGGTCAGCGATTTTCTGAATCAGTGCCTCGTCTTCGCCGAGAGGGGTTTGCAACATGGCCTTGCGGATGGCGGCCTTGATTTTCTCTTCGTTGTAGCCCACGACGCGACCGTCGCGTTTTTTTACGGTTTGTATCATCTTCTTGTTTTCTGGATTTGCTTGGTATCAGGGGGTAAGAGAGTTGTTGTGGTAACACAAAAATGTCGTCGGAGCGCTTGCGGCTAACCGACGACTACAAAGGTAGAAATATATCTTTTTGTTGCCAAAAAATCCGACAAGAAAATTTCGGAAAATTACATTTTGGGAAACAATTTGAGAGTGTTTAAATTTTATGGCATTAATAATCAGATGGTTGAAAATTATTTTGGGAAACTTTGCCGAGTTGTCCGCTGTGTGATGTTCCACAAAACGTTCCACATCGTCAGTTGTGGCGCCTTATAAGCGTGTCGATTTTTTTGCGGTCACTTTCCTTGATTCCGGCCTCATGAAGCGGTACGCATTGGTTTACATCGGTTAGATATACTGGGCCTTCGTAGCGGTAGGCTGAATCCACGAGGGAATGTTCGCGGTGCAACAGGGGGGTGGACACTCCGGCCATTTCCAGCATGGTCGGAAACAGTGATTTCTGGGGGGAGACGGGTTTACCGGCATTTTTGGTCAGGAATGCGGCAAAGTCGGGCCGGTTGCTGGCAAGCGAGTCGTTCATCCATGCCAGCGAAGCCACGTGGAGCTGGTAGTAGGTCGGATGCGGAGAAGCGTGCAGGAAGCGGTTGCGCTCATCGTCGAAGATATCTTCGCCGTGGTCGGCGCTGTAGACCATCGCCGCACGTCCGTCGACGGTCCGCAGTGCTCCGATTACGTCGGCGAGCATGCCGTCCGTATAGCGTATGGAGTTGTCGTAGCCGTTTATGAGGCTTTCGCGGTTGGCACGGTTGGCGTCGAGCGCATTGTCGGGCATGAAATATGTGTATTCGGCGGGGTAGCGGTCTTTGTAGAGGAAGTGTGACCCATAGGTATGGAGCACGAAGAATTGCTTGGCATGCGTTGTGTCAGCCACGGCCTCCCGAAGCCATATGGACAGTTCATCGTCATATGGGTGAGTCTTGCCACCGAGTTCGGTATAGCGCACTTCGTCGGCTTCATCGCCGAAAAACTGGGTGAACGACCGGTTGGCCGTCTGGTTGGAGAAGAAGTAGGTGTGGAATCCGGCCTCCTTCATGGCCGATATGATGCTTTTGGAAGAATAGATGGAGTCGAAGTTCTCGGCAGAGAGGTGGCTCATCAGCATCGGCACACTCTTATGGGTGGTGTTCGATTCGGAAATGGAACGGCGGAAAAACGCCAGGTTGGAATCCTCGCTCAGGCGTGGGTTGGTGGGCCGGCCGTAGCCCGCGAGCTGCCAGTTGATAGCTCTCGATGTTTCTCCGATTACCATCACGTAGACTTCGCGTTCGCCGGCGTCGCGGGTGCTACGTGCCCGGTGGGTGAATCCGGCGGAAGTCTGTTCATAATGGTTGGTTTTCACCGTTCGGTTTATGGCTTCCGCAAGGTTGCAGACCACGTTGACCGGAAATAGTGTGTGACGCAGCGATCCGAATGAGCTTCTGATTGCTACGATGCCCGTCAGTATGGCGGAGCAGCCGATGCCGGCAATGGCGAGTTTGCGCGCGCGGTGCGAGAATCTCTCTCCGATCCGCCATTTTCTTATTATTCCTATGATTCCCGCGATGAGAGGCGGCAGGTAGAGCACCACCACGGCTCCGATGGCATAGATGAGGTTGCCGAGGAGTTCGTTGACCTCATCTACGTTGGTGGTGGCTACGTTGAGAAACATGTCCACCGCTATGATGGCCTCGCCGTAGAGGTAGCTCAACACGAGCTGGAAAGCTCCGAAAATCATCAGCGGCAGGGCGAGAACCACCGCTACTCCGATTCGGCGACGGTAGGTAAGCAGCAGGGCATATGCCGATACCGGCAGCAATATATTCAATGTGGCTGTCGCCCAGTCGTAGCGGTCGGTGATGTCGAGCACCGCATTGGGAATAATCAGCGATGCGAGTGTCCAGAAAAACAGAATTGCCGGAAGTACGGACGCATTGTGGGTATGTCGGGATGGTTTTTGTATCTCTGAATTCATTGAGTGCCGTTTAGAATGTTTCGTGGATGCCCATGGCGAAGGCGGTGCTGTGTCGGCCGAACCCGAGGTCCACGCGGATATTCACCCTCTTCTTGAATTCCCAGCGATAGCCTATGCCATAGGAGGGGAGGAGTCGGTCGGAGTCGATCTGGCTGAAACGGTCGAACACCGTTCCCAGTCCCGCCCACACAACGATGCCGTTGCGGCGCCATACATGCTGACGCACCTCGACGGTCACGTCGGCTTCCTGCTTGGCGCGGTAGCGTCCCTCGTAGTATCCGCGTATGCCGTTAGAGTCGTCGACGGTGGGAAGGAGTGTCCACGGCGTATTGCCGTAAGTGCTCCATCCGTGCAGCTGGAATGCCACGATGCCGCTGCTCCACCACTTTTTATAGGCGTTGAATATGAATTCCGTTTCGGAAAAAGCGTAGTCGTTGCCGATGAAACGAGGGTAGAAGTTCTGTTTTACGGTGAGCTGAATGCCACGGCTGGCGTTGGTGGGGAAGTCGCGGTTGTCGAGCGAGAAGATCAGTCCGAATCCGTAGTTGAACATTCGCAGATTCTCGCCGCCCCAAAGCCATGGCATATCCATGCGTGTGGCTTTGCCGTAGTTGAAGTTGGCGGATGGGCCGATGAATATGTGCTGTCCGAACCTCCATTGCCATTCCACATGAAATTCGCTCTGCAATTCGGTATATGAGCATTCGTTGTCGTCGTTGCGCTGACTGTCGAAATCAAGTCCCCAGAATTTCAGAGGGTAGTGGGCGAAGTCGGCCTTATAGTTGATGCGCCAGCGGTCGGCGGGGGCATAGTGCTCGCCGAAGATACCTACGCGATAAAGCCCCGTTATGCTCCCCTGGCCGAACACCGATACGTTGCTCTGGCGGGTGAGGCTGTCGCGGCGCGTGCGGTAGAGTCCGGCGGCTATCACGGCCACCTGAAGGCTTGTGGCCTCCGAATAGCTGGGACCACCCAGAAATGTCACGTCGAATTTCTTTTCAGGACGCTCTTTGTTGGCGTCGCCGAAGTAGTTTATTATCCGTTGGATCAGCCCGGGCCGTTCCTGCCTTACTGTATCGGCTGTCATTTTCATTGTATCGGGCGCGACGGCCATTGTATCGGCCGGATCGTCCGCGGCGACCGGAGTCGTTGCGAGGAGTATGGCTATAATGGCTGTCAGTGTCCTTGTGAACTTCATTGCGAAATGTGCGGTTGGTCGGCGGGGAATTCCCCTTTGGGTAAAATTTTCGACAAATTTACGAATATTTCTTGTAATAGTGTCGGCCGGGAATGTCGGTTTCGTCTTCGCGTGTTGGCCGTATTGACTGATTTTGTGTGCCTTTAAGCCGAATTCGGGTTTACATTGTTTCTGCTTCGGAATGCATTACAAAGACGGCGGGTAGCGACCGAATGTCGCCCCCGCCGCCATTGTAACGGTCGTTCAGGTAACTGGTCGAGATGTCAGAATAATTCAGAACAGTTACGTATATGATTTATCCTTAGCGGATGAAGAGCATTTCGCGGTATTTGGGCAGAGGCCACATTTCATCGTCGACCATCAGCTCGAGTTTATCGATATGCTGACGGATACGCTCCATGGCGGGCACCACGTTGTCGTGGTATGCGATGGCTTTCTCGCGCTCGCAGGTGAGGTGGTTGGCCTGTTTACGTGCGTTGGTCATGCGCTCTGTCTCCTCCTTGATGGCACAGAGGTGCTCGGAGATGTTTTCGATGGTACCGAGATCGCGTGCGGTCAGGGCATTCCCTTTGGCCACGGGGAAGAGGGTCTTGAGTTTCACGAGGTTGTCTACCAGCATGCTCTGGTAACGTGTGGCCACTGGCACGATATGGTTCAGGGCAAGGTCGCCGAGCACACGTGATTCAATCTGAATCTTCTTTGTATAGGTCTCCCACTTGATTTCGTTGCGGGCCTTGAGCTCGAGTTTCGAGAATACGCCGGTCTTTTCGAACATCTCCACAGATTCGGGGCGTAGGTAGGCGTCGAAAATACGGGGCACGGATGTCTCGCAGTCGAGGCCGCGGCGCGCTGCTTCTTCCTTCCATTCGTCGCTGTAGCCGTTGCCGTCGAAGTGGATGGGTTTGCATTCCACAATTAGAGCCTTCACTTCCTCGAGAATGGCATGGTAGAGCGATTCCTCGCGGTCAACGCGTGCGTCGACGCGTTTCTTGAATTCGGCGAGCTGCTCGGCAACTGCGGCGTTCAGTGCTATCATGGCGGAGGCGCAGTTGGCGCTCGACCCGACGGCGCGGAATTCGAAGCGGTTGCCGGTGAAAGCGAAGGGCGACGTGCGGTTGCGGTCGGTGTTGTCGAGCATGATTTCGGGAATCTGGGCCACACCCATGTCGATTCCTTCCTTGCCGGCGAAGGTGATGAGGTCGTCGTCGGTGCTCTTTTCAAGGCGGTCGAGCACTTCGGCAATCTGCGAGCCGGTGAAGATGGAAATGATGGCGGGGGGCGCTTCGTTGGCGCCGAGTCGGTGAGCGTTGGTGGCCGACGAGATGGAGGCTTTCAGCAGTCCGTTGTGATGGTATACGGCGGCCATCACGTTGGCGAAGAAGGCCATGAAGCGCAGGTTTTCGCGCGGGGTCTTGCCGGGTGAGAAGAGCAGGGTACCTGTGTCGGTGCCGAGGCTCCAGTTATTGTGTTTGCCGGAGCCGTTGATGCCTGCGAAGGGCTTTTCGTGAAGGAGCACGCGGAAGTTATGCTTGCGGGCCACGGTATCCATCACCGTCATTATCAGTAGGTTGTGGTCGTTGGCCAGATTGGTCTCCTCGAAGATTGGGGCGAGCTCAAACTGGTTGGGAGCCACTTCGTTGTGGCGTGTATGGGCCGGGATGCCGAGTTTGTGGCACTCGATTTCGAGGTCGAGCATGAAGGCCTGCACGCGCTGGGGGATGGAACCGAAATAGTGGTCCTCGAGCTGCTGGTTTTTGGCGCTCTCATGTCCCATCAGGGTACGTCCGGTCATAACCAGGTCGGGGCGTGCGCTGAAGAGCGATGCGTCGACAAGGAAGTATTCCTGTTCCCAGCCGAGGTAGCTCATCACGTGCTTCACTTCAGGGTCGAAGTAGCGCGCAACTTCGGCGGCTGCTTTGTCAACGGCGTTGAGGGCGCGCAGAAGCGGCGTCTTGAAGTCGAGCGATTCGCCGGTGTAGGATATGAAGATGGTTGGTATGCAGAGGGTTTCGTTAAGGATGAACACGGGCGAGGAGATGTCCCACGCCGAGTAGCCGCGGGCCTCGAAGGTGTTGCGTATGCCGCCGTTGGGGAAGCTCGACGCGTCGGGTTCCTGCTGTACGAGCAGTTTGCCGGTAAATTCCTCGACTACGCCTCCCTTGCCGTCGTGCTCGATGAAGCTGTCGTGTTTCTCGGCGGTGCCTCCTGTTAGGGGGTGGAACCAGTGGGTGTAGTGGCGTGCGCCGTTGTCGGTTGCCCAGCGTTTCATCCCTGCGGCCACGCTGTCGGCCAGTTCGCGCGAGATAGGGCGCTTGTTGTCAATGGCGTCGATGAGTTGGTCGAAGGTATTCTTTGGGAGATACTCGAACATACGCTGGCGGTTGAACACGGCGTCGGCGTAATACACTTCCGGACTTTCCTTGGGTATCTCCACGGGTACGACCTTGCGATCGAATGCCTCGGCGACAGCCTTGAATCTAAGTGACGACATAATGATTTGAATTAAACTTGACAGTTGACTAAAAAATGTGTATGATGTTGATGAATGTATTCAGGTAAGTAACTGGTCGAAATTATTTTGATATTTCCGGGAGGAAAATTTTCAGGAGATTTTTCTCGATGAAGAAGGAGTGTAGATGTCTACACGACTGATGAAGAGAGGAAAAGATTCGAAAATTTTACCGCGGAAATGTTGAAATAATTAGGTCAGGAAAGTATAAAATAATTTTGAACAGTTACTTATCAGAACGTTGTGGATGCAATGCGCTTCACGGCCTCCATGGTGTTTTCGTAGGTGTTGAAGGCTGTGAGGCGGATATAGCCCTCCCCGGCGGGACCGAAGCCGGAGCCCGGAGTGCCGGCCACGTGGCAGCGGTCGAGCAGCGCGTCGAAGAATGCCCAGGAGTCCATCCCGGCGGGTGTCTTGATCCATACGTAGGGGGCGTTTTCGCCGCCGAACACTTCCAGCCCGGCCTTGCGCAGACCGTCGAGCAGGGCATGGGCGTTGCGCAGATAGTAATCTACGGTTTCGCGGGTCTGCTGTTTCCCTTCGGGGGTGTAGACGGCAGCTGCGGCGCGCTGCGAGATGTAGCTGGCACCGTTGAACTTGGTGCATTGGCGGCGGTTCCACAGGTGGTTGAGTCCTACCTCTTTGCCATCGTTGTCGAGGCCTCTAAGGGCTTTGGGCACCACGGTGTAGCCGCAGCGCACTCCGGTGAATCCGGCGGTTTTCGAGAAGCTGCGGAACTCGATGGCGCACTCTTTGGCTCCCTCGATTTCATAGATGGAGTGGGGCACGTCGGCATCGCGGATAAACGTCTCGTAGGCGGAGTCGAAGAGTATCAGGGCTCCGTTTTTACGTGCGTAGTCCACCCAGACTTTCAGCTGACTGCGCGTGAGGGTCGTGCCTGTGGGGTTGTTGGGGTAGCAGAGGTAGATCATGTCGACCGGCTCCGTGGGTAATGTCGGTACGAATCCGTTTTCGGCGGTTACGGGCAGGTAGACGATGTTGCTCCAGCAACCCTCGGCGTCGAGTTCGCCGGCTCGGCCGCCCATCACGTTGGTGTCGACGTATACGGGATATACCGGGTCGGTGACGGCCACGCGGTTGCCGCGGCTCAGTATGTCGCCGATATTGCCGGTGTCGCTCTTGGCACCGTCGCTCACGAATATCTCGTCGGTGTCGATGTCGATGCCGCGGGCGCGGTAGTCGTTTTCGGCGATAGCCTCGCGCAGGAATGCGTAGCCCTGCTCGGGTCCGTAGCCGTGGAAGGTGCGTGCGTCGGCCTCGTCGTCGACGGCGGCGTGCATGGCTGCGATGGCGGCCGGGCAGAGCGGACGGGTCACGTCGCCGATGCCCATACGGATTATGTCGGCTTCGGGGTGGGCATCCTTATAGGCGTTTATTCTCTTTGCCACTTCCGAGAAGAGGTAGCTTTCGGCGAGTTTGCAGAAGTTGTCGTTTATATGAAACATATAATATATGATATATTTGTTGGAGTTTAAGAGGGCGTTTAATAGTAGATGTTAAATTGTAACAAGTAATTCCTATTATTCATAATACCTTCTTATGGTTGGAATTTAACAGATATTTTTAAACACCCTCTAAATTTCGGGCATCGGCATCGTGCCCTGGAACACTTCCGTGGCAGGTCCTTCCATCAGTATATGGCCGGTAGCGTGGTCGCGGTCGATTCTTAGGA
>ULWY01072277.1_pt1 | contig 24340 bp, 24 predicted proteins | sample 1960761 | NCBI WGS metagenome assembly ULWY01 (sample SAMEA4835824, study PRJEB28245) | human gut metagenome | biome: gut microbiome; material: fecal sample | place: Denmark | collected 2008 | reverse complement strand
ATTTTCAATCTAGCAGAAATAAATAATTTTATTTCTAACTCTGTAGAAAGAATTAATAAAGAAAAAATTACATTCCAAACTAGAATGTAATTTTTACTTATTTAAAACCTCATAAAAATAATTATTAAGTTCATCTTTAACAAAATTAATCATTTGATTTACTTTTTCTAAATGTTGCATATACACAACATAAATTGGTATATCATTCAATCTATTTTCTAATTTTTCTAATTCTTGAAGTAATTTTAAATCATTAGTATTAACATATCTCTTTTGCAGCTTTTTAATTTTCTCAACTAAATTAACTACTTCTTCGTTTTCACCCATTTTTTTCTTTATCTCAAGACAAGCTTTGTAATCACGACTATTTATAATAGTATCAATTACATCAGTTAATTTCTTATTCAACTGCCTCACCATCTAAACTCCAAGTTTTAGCTTCAACTACTAAAACATTAACAATTTCTCCTGCCTCAACCTCTCTATTAGCTGAAAAATTAATTAATTTATTAGTATCAGTATATCCAAAATACATATCTTTTTTCTCAGAGTTACCTTCTACAAGTACAGGCACAATACTTCCTTCTAACTTCTTATTGTTCTCTAAAAAATACTTATTAACAACTTTATTAAGTCTTTGTAATCTTTCTTCTTTTTCTTCATCACTTACTTCATCCTTTAATAAACAAGCAGGAGTTCCCTCTCTCTTTGAAAAGATAAAAGTAAATGCATTATCATACTTACACTCTTCAGCCAAAGACAAAGTCTCCAAAAAGTCTTCCTCAGTCTCACCAGGAAAGCCCACAATTATATCAGTAGAAATTGCAACTCCTGGTACAGTATCTTTTATTTTCTTAAACAATTCTAAATAGCTTTCTCTTGTATAACGTCTACCCATTAATTTTAATATTTTACTAGAACCAGATTGTACAGGTAAATGAACACTAGGCATTATATTAGGATATTTCCCAATAACCTCTATCATACTATCAGTAAAATCCCAAGGATGAGAAGTCATAAATCTAACTCTAGGTATATCTTTTTTAGCAATATCTTCAAGTAAATTACCCAATGTATAATCATCATACAAATCTTTTCCATAAGCATTAACATTTTGTCCAAGTAAAGTAATTTCTTTATAACCATCTTTTACAAGTTCATCAACCTCTTTTAAAATATCCTCTTTTGTTCTACTTCGCTCCCTTCCTCTTGTATAAGGAACTATACAGTAAGTACAAAACTTGTTACAACCATAAATAATATTAACATATGCCTTATAATTATTTGCTCTAACTACCGGTAAGCCTTCAACTAAATCACCCTCTTTAGAAAAGACCTCTATTTGCTGTTTATTTTCTTCTATTGCCTTATCAATAATATTAGGTAGCTGATACATATTATGTGTACCAAATACAAAATTAACCCATTTATACTTGCTAATTATCTCATCTACTACACTAGCTTCTTGTGCCATACAGCCACAAAGTCCAACTATTAAATCACGTCTTTGTGCCTTTAAATGTTTAAGTCTACCCAACATACCAAAAGCCTTATTATGAGCATTTTCTCTAATAGAGCACGTATTAAGAAGTACTAAGTCCGCTATCTCATAATCATCAACCTTAGTAAAACCTAAACCAGTAAGTAAAGCCTCAATATTTTCACTATCATGTTCATTCATTTGACAACCATATGTCTTTAAATAGAAAGTTTTTCCCTTATATTTATCTTTAACTTTATTATCAAATTTAAAGTCAACTCTTCTATAATCTTTATCTTCTCTTTTTCTTGCATCTTTATAATTTGGTAAATGCATAACTACCACTTCCATTCCTAAAATATAATAACTTAATAAAAGAAAAAAAGCAACTAGCCATTACTTTTTTACATACTGAATAACCTTTTCTCCGGCATAGTCCACCTTACTCTTTAACTCCATATAACAAGGAGCAACATATTGCCCTTTATTACCTGCAACTGTCAAATAATCAATTGCTCTTTTATAATCATCTTCGCTTGCCGCTCTTCTAGAATATGCATAACCAATTTTTTTATAAATATAAGGATCAGGTCTTTCCGTATTAGCACAAATTGTACTAAGACAATCTATACAGTAATCATAATCACCAATGTCATAAGCCGCTCTTCCCTCTTCAAGTAACAATCTAAAATCAGCCCAAGTTTTATTAGCATCAATGTATCTTAAAACCAAGTCATCTCCAGATAATTCAATCATAATATCAGGAAAACTATTAGCAATCTTAACAACATTTCTCCTATCTTCTGAAGATAACTTTTCAATTACTCTTAATCCCTTAGTTTCTAAAATGTCATGAATAACACCATCAAGTATAGAATATTTTTCTAAAGAATTTGAAAAACGAGCTTGTTCCAACTTTTCCTCTAATTCCGAAACATCAACTATCGCTCCACCAAGTTCACAAGATTGTGAAATTATATTTAAATATATTTGTGCCTTTTCTAATTCATTAGCTCTTAAAGCTTGAAAATAATCCTGTATATAAGATCCAACGTCAAAATCAAGTTCACCAAAACAAATACCATTAAAAGCAACAATTGGTCTTGTAAAAGTCTTATCATCCTCTAACAAACTAAGCTTAACTAAATCACTTATGTATTCTTTATATCGAGAAAAACCATTACTTTCTAAATAACTATCCAAATTTTTATAATCATCATCTAAATTACCATCTAAAAATGCATAAACAAGTTCAGAAAAACATTTTTCTCTAGAAATATTTTTATTTAAATCAGAAAGTAATCGATATACTATATTTTCATGTAGACATCTATTATATTTTCTCATAGAAATACTTAAAGCTTTTTGATAATCACGTAATTTAACAGCCTCTGTAACATTTTGAACAGGTCCAGGCATAGAATCAGGGATTCTTTTTTTACATGCAATAACATCACGAGCTAAAGTAAGTGTCAAATCTTCAGCTCTAGAAACTGGCCTATACGTTTTAATTTTTTCAATTTCAGAAACAAGTCTTTCATACCTCTTATCAATTACATAATTTAGCCAGTAATTATTTCTATCAATTCTTGCTTCATATATATTATCAAGTAAAGATTGAAGTATTTTCATTGAATCAGATGTATCATTAATATTTAAACAACATTTTCTGGCAAGTGCAAATTTATGATTAAAAGCTAAAAATCTAACTTTGCTATATTGTTCAATAGAATCCAAGTCATTAGCAATATTACAAACGTCTCCAAATTCAAACTTGAATAATCTTTCTCTATACTCCGATGGAATTTCAATAATTTGTGAAAGAAGAAATAACCATAAATTATTATCTTGTTTTTTACCCAAATCTAAAGACTTATCCATTCCTTTAAAATATTTAAAAATATCATCATAATCTTTATTCTCAATTTTCTTTAAAAACATCTTTGTACAAACTTCATCATTATCAAGATTCAAGCAATAATAACCTTTTTTTGCTCTACTTAAATAACCAGACTTCACTAATCTTTCTAAATCATATCTTGAAAAACCAATATCAGAAAGAAAAGAAGTAGTAGCAAGATCACAATGCATAAAAATCGAATACAAACTATCTATTTTTTCTTGTGTTAACATAAGAACCTCCTAAGGCTATTATATATTTCAAAAACAAAAAAAGCAACTAAGCAGTTGCCTCTATTGAAGAATCAATAATTTGTTCTAATGTAGCAAATCCATTTTTCTTTACTAATGCATTTTTAATTTCATCCAAATGATCAATAATTCTACTAATTAATTCTCTCATACTTGGTATAAGTTCTTTTTTTTCTAAACTTTCAACTATAACATCTAAATTATTAAGTTTAGAATACTTACCATAATAAACATTATTTATACAAGCATTACATAACTTTCTAAAAGATGAAACATCAATATTATTAAATCTTTCATCTTCTAAAATTTTAAATGCAGTACAAATATAATTATGATTAATGGCTTTATCTAATACTGTTTCTCCCTTATTATTTTTAATATTTGGAAGATAGTTTTTCTTTCTAACAAGTTGTTCAACTATTTTTAATGTAGCAACCGAATTATCACAAGCCAAAATATGACCAAATGTATCACCCTCAACATTTTGATGATTTACATTCCAAGTTCTTTTTTTCATTAAACGAAGAACTAAATCATATTTTAAAAGTCTTGTAACAACATCGTTACCTGCACCATCACAAATATTTACATCCACCTTATTTTTATCTAATAAAATTTCAATTACATCAAAGTAACCATGCTTAATTAAATTAAAAATCAGGGACGGATCTGTAGAACAAGCATCTATTGCCTGTTGTTTGTCATAAAACATTTCAAACACCTCTTTGTTCACGTGACAGTTATATATTTTACCAGAATTATAATATTTTGTCAAATTTACCCTTCTTTCTTACTTACTTTAATTATGGAAATAAATTGTTTTTTTTATACATATCAGACTATATATTTTTACTAAAGTAATTTTTATTGAAGAGCAAATTCCTTATAAAAAAAAACGGCCAAAGCCGTTTAAAATTTAATTTAGTTTATTACCGCAATTTGTACAGAAATTACCACCAGTTACTGGGCTTCCACAATTTGGACAGAATTTACCAGTACCAGCTGTATTTTGTTGTTGATTAAAAGCATTAGTAACAGCACCTCCAACAACTCCACCAGATGCCATATTCATCATACCAACACCCATAAATCCATTAACAGCTCCACCTTCGTTATTAGCAGCATCTTGAACTGCTTGTGCATAAGCACCAGTAAGTGTACCTTGTTGCATTTGACTGTTAGAAGATAATTCATAATTATCAATTTTCTTATTAGATTCCTCATCTAGTGTTACAGATTCAACAACAAATCCAACAATACTCATACCACGATCACGAATTGGTTGATCAAATACCTTTTCATCCATTGTCTTCTTAATTTGTTCTGTACTACTTGGTAATTCTAAAACAGGAACTTTATGTTCAGAATTTCCAAGTTCATTCAAGACATTTTGGAAAGAACCAATTACCTCAGATCTCATTTGTTCAACTATAGCATCTTTTCTATACTCCTCAGCTGTACCAGCTACCCTAGACATAAATAATGCAGGATCAGAAATTTTGAAAGTATATTTACCAAAACATTTAACTTCAACCCTAAGTGGAGTAACACTATTAGTCATTTGATTTGGAATTGGATGAGACCAATCTTGATAAGGGATTGGAGCTGGAGTTCCAAATTTATTATCCATTATTTCCTTACTATTAATATAAAATATTGCTTGTTCTTTACTAGTTCCACCATTGTAAACAAAACGATTCCACATTTCTTTAAATACTGCTCCAAATTGTCCAGCAAAGAAAGTTGGTGAACTAGATTGTTCAAATGTAAAGATACCAGGCTCGGCTGTAGCATCTAAAATTTGTCCATTTTGAAAAATAACTGCTATTTGACCAGGTGAAACTTGAATAGCACTATCCTTTGAAATAATGCCATTAGGAGTAGAAACTCTCTTCATTAAAATATCTTGTCCTAAATCATCGCACTTGATATAATCCTTCCATTGATCATGTAATGTACTTCCAACTGCCTGAGCAGCTGCTTTAATTAATCCCATATAATTTCTCCTTCTCTTTTTTTATTAAAAACTACGTCCTCCACCACCGTGACTAGTACCAGAACTTCCAGAACTAGTATGACTACCACCAAACGATGATGATGACGATGAACTAGATTGAACTCTAGCCGACTTATGAATAGATTTACCTAAATAAGTCTCTTTAACCAAGTTAATTTTAACACTATCCTTTAATAAATATTGTCTTGAGGAAGTAGCCTTTCTAACTAACTTGTTATTACAAATTAATATTATCATAATAATAACTGTAGAAACAATAGAAAATATTAATATTCCACTCCAAGGTAATTGTTTTAATCTATTAATGCCCTTAGCTTTAGGTTCAGAACCATCTGGATTAGGATAACCTAAACTAGCAAAATCACTTGCAGAATCAATAAAGGTTAAAGCCGCTTTATAGTAATCACCAGTCATATGCACCTCTATATCATCCAACATAGAATCAATACGCCTATCAGTATACATATTTATAGCCTTACCAGTAGTTACAATATACATCTCTCTAGTATCAAAATCCATTACTAATAATAAACCATCATGACTATCAGAAATACCAAATGTATTATAATCATAAAAATCCATAGCATATTCCTTAGCACTTTGTTTATTATTTTCACTAATAGTAACAATCGCCATATCCATATTATATCCATCTATATATTTTTTAACTTCACCATATAATTTTGCCTCTTCTTCATCCGTAAACTTATCTGCAAAATCATAAATTTTTTCATCGCTATTAACCAAAGGCGTAGAAAGTACAGCTTCCCTATTTTCATCAGTAACCTCAATATAACTAGGCACACCATAATTATCCTCTGTTCTTACTTGATAATTACTGCTAGCAAAAACATCTATACTTAAACTAAATATCAATATTGTAATTATATATATAATCTTTTTCATAATACTCCTTATCCAATAAAATACATAACTACTGTTGCAAGTAGCAAGAAACCAATAAATATAATAATACTCCAAAGTATAGTTTCTTTAACTCCAACTGGAATATTACCAACAATTTTACCAGTTTGACCATTCATTGCAAAAGTATACATCTTATTCTTATATTTTATATTAACCATCCATACAGGAAGAATAATATAATTAGAAGCTTTTTTCACAATATTAATATCATTGGTTTTAAGTGACTTGGATTGATGTGGTATAGAACTAGAAACTAATTCAACACAAGTATTCATACTTCTAGTCTTTGCTCGTTCTAAACTATCCTCTTCTGTAACATCATATTTTTCTGCCATAAATCCAGATAAATAAGCATGATTGTATTTAGTAAGTTCATTATAATTAAATGGTTCTAAAGAATCCATTAAATCATCATCAAATCTTGATGAAGCATCAGTTAAAACCTTTTCATACTCAAAATGTCCATTCTTTTCTACCAAGTAATTAGAAATTTCTGTATAGTCATACTCTGAATCACTCCAATGTCTAGTATCAGATGCATTAAATGAAATATTACCATCAGCAACTAAATCATATGCCCAAAAAGGAATATAAACACCGGTAATCTTTTGAATGTTCTTCTCACTCTTGAAACTACTTGGCGTAAGTATCTTTTTCTTTGTAACATTCTTAAAAGCCAAAACGGCATCTTCCTTTACATTTTTAAAAGGAATTATCAAATTAGGAGCAATTCCTGCATCAATTTTATCTTTTAAAATAGCCGTACTACCACAATAGACACAAAATGTCGCTGTAACCGTTTCATCTGCAACAATCTCAGCTCCACAGTTTTTACACCTATAGACATCTAAATCTGTTGTTTTATTATTTTTTTTAACAGTATTAGCATCAAGTGAACTAGCGTTATCATACTTTTCCATTTCTTCTAAAGTAAACTTACCACCACAATACTCACAATTCCAAGTTTGACTTGTTGGATTAAAAGTAATCTTAGCGCCACAAGCTGGACACTTATTGTCCAAGGCATTCACCATATATCACATCCCATCTTATAATAAATTATATCACAATAACAAAAGTATTATCAAAGAAATTGACAAAAAAAGTAACAGAGTATTTCTCTATTACTTTATAAATTCTTTACCACCCATATAAGGTTGTAATACTTTAGGTATTTTAATACTTCCATCTTCTTGATAGTTATTTTCGATTACAGCAATCAAACCTCTAGGAGTAGCAACTACAGTATTATTTAATGTATGTAAATAATATGTACCCTTTTCACCTTTTTTACGAATACCTAAGCGTCTAGCTTGAGCATCTCCTAATGTTGAACAGCTTCCAACTTCAAAATATTTCTTTTGTCTAGGACTCCATGCTTCAACGTCACATGATTTAACCTTTAAATCAGCTAAATCACCAGAACAACATTCAAGCTGTCTAACAGGAACATCTAAACTTCTAAAGAAATCAACTGTTAACTTCCACATTTTATTATACCAGTCCATACTCTCCTCAGGTTCACATATAACGATCATTTCTTGTTTTTCAAATTGATGAACACGATATAGTCCTCTCTCTTCCAACCCATGACTACCGCCTTCTTTTCTAAAACAAGGAGAATAACTAGTTAAATGTATTGGCAATTCTTCGTCTTTAATGATTTGATCTTTAAATTTACCAATCATACTATGTTCACTAGTTCCAATTAAATATAAATCTTCACCTTCAATCTTATACATCATAGCTTCCATTTCTGGAAAAGACATAACTCCAGTAACAACATCAGAATGTATCATAAAAGGTGGAATTGCATAAGTAAATCCTGCATCTATCATAAAATCTCTTGCATAAGCAAGCATTGCCTCATGAAGTCTCGCTATATCACCAAGCAAATAATAAAATCCTTGACCAGATGTTCTACCAGCTGCTTCCTTATCCATTCCATTCAATCTTTCAATAATATCAGCATGATATGGAATTTCATAATCAGGAACAACTGCTTCACCAAATCTCTCCACTTCAACATTACAACTATCATCTTTACCAATAGGAACAGAAGGATCCATAATTTGTGGAATGACTAACATCTTTTCTCTTATATCATTTGCTAATTTTACTTGTTCCTCTTCTAACCTTTTAATTTCATCAGCACTTTCAGCAATCTTTGCTTTTATTTTATTAGCCTCACCTATCTTTTTTTCACTCATTAATTTACCAATTTCACTTGATAATTTATTTTTATCAGACTTTAATTTATCAACCGTAGTTTGTACCTCACGCACTTTCTTATCAAGTTCATAAACTTCATCAACCAAAGGTAACTTTTCATCTTGAAATTTCTTCTTAATATTTTCTTTAACTAAATCCCTATTTTCTCTTATTAATTTAATATCTATCATATTTATTCCTCATTTCCTTTTTAATTTTAATAACATATCTTACAAAGTCTTACTCGAGACAAAATAACTAATCATATAAAAGCCTCCCATAAAAATAAAAAGAATGACACTATAAGGAGTGCTAAATAGCACGGTGCCATCCTTTATTTATCTTAATTAAATAACGGTATTACCCGGATAAAATATCATCTATAGAGTAGATAAATAAGTATCTAACAATCATTTCCACCAACCATGATTTCTCTTTGCTTAAATAATCTTATTATTAGTTCTAATCATCGACTTGTCAATATTATATGACATAATTAAGATTTTAGCAACATTATTTTTTATAACACTTAATTATATTATCAAGTTTCTTAACATTTGAAGCATTATTAACTTCAACTTTATATTTTTTTAAAGAAGTAAGTGAAGCATTCTCTATACCAAATTTATCATTATAAATAGTAATCAAAAATTTTTGATGACCAGTACTATTAACAACTTTTATATAACCAGAATATTCATCAATATTTTCTATATCACTTTTAAAATTATCTTCATCATCACCAAACATAACATAAAAGGTACCATCATCATTAATATTAAAACCATTATCACAAACATAATCACTACTTGCTATATCATCTTTTAAAGTTTCTAATATTTGACCGCTATCATAAATAAATTTTAACTTATCAATCTTATTAATAATTGTATTTAAATTGAAATATATCAATACAATAGCATCAATAAACATTAATATAAAAATAGTAAGGAGAAGATTCTTATTAGATTTATATTCTTTTGCTAAAGCACTATCACTTGAGATATTTTCTGAAGAAACATAATAAATTTCTTCATATGCAGATGCCGTATTAAAACCAATTACAGGTAAAGCAATAGGAAAAAGTAAAAGACTAAATATACCAGAATAGCCAAACTTCTCACCCAATTTATACATTGATACTAAGAAGAAAATAACTCCCACAACTGGTATAAACAAAGTTAAAAATAATAAGCCTTTATTCATCGTAATCTCAAAATAAACATACCAATTATAAAAAGGAATGAAAAAACTCCACCAAGGTTTATTAGCCTTCATATATAAAAATTGCATAGAAACACTTTCTAAAAAAGAAAATAATAAAATAATAAGCATTATGTTAAAAGACGTAGAAGTCAAAACATCTAAAACAGCATCACCTGTATCATAAACCGTTAAAAATAGAAGAATTGTTGCTATTATCAATAAACCAAAGTTAAGTATCAAACAAGTCTTTCTATCTCCAGCATTAGAAGCTATTTCATAAGAAAAGTTATCACCACCAGTTTTCTCCTTACCATTATTTCTACCAATAAGTTTTCCACTACCAACAACATATGAATTATTATTTACACTATTGTTAGCAAACTTTAACATAGAAGCATTTTCAAGATGACTATAATTAAGCTGACCACACTTCATACAGCAACGTTGACTTTTTTTCATTTTTGCACCACATGCACTACAAACGATCATTTCTTCCCTAGCTGCCATATACAACCATCTCCATTCTAATATAAGTTTATCATATAAACTAGCAAAAAAAAAGAGACTATTTAGCCTCTATAATTAGTTTAATAGCGGTTCGCTCTTCACCATCTATTGCTATATCCTGAAATGCCGGAATGCAAACCAAATTTTTACCTGATGGAGCTACAAATCCTCTCGCTATTGCAACAGCTTTAATTGCTTGGTTCAAGGCTCCAGCACCAACAGCCTGAATCTCAACAGTACCTTTCTCTCTAAATACATTTGCAAGAGCCCCTGCTACACTATTAGGATTAGATTTACTGCTTACTTTAAGTGTTTCCATAAATATTATTCATTCCTTTCTACACTTAAATATATGCTAAAGCAAAAGAAAAATAACTAATAAAAAAACTATTAAAATTAATTAATAGTTAATCTTTAAGATATTTAGTTAATATTTCTGTAATTTTTTCATAGCCATCATCAGATATATATAATCCATTTGAAGTGTATTCCAACTTCAAATTACCATTCTTATCTATTAACTTATCATATAAATTAATATAAGTAACATCTTCCTCATCCGCTAGTTTTTCTAAAGATTTATTAACTTCCATAATTTTTTCATTATCAAAATCCTTATCTCTAACTTTATCACTAACTTTTTCATCATCTGATTTATTTACCGGATAAATTGACTCAATATAGATTTTACAACAAGGCCTATTTTCTTTGACTAATTTAATAATTTTTTCAATATTATCAGTAATTTCCAAAGAAGATTTACCTTTATCAATATCATTGATACCAATAAGTAAAAATATTTTAGAAGGATTATACTGATATATTCTATTTTTCATATTATTTAAAATATCATCAGTCATATTACCAGCTTTTCCTTCATTAACAACAGGTTTTTTCTCATAGTATTTTAAAAGATCATAATCCTCAGTAATTTTATCGCCTATAAATAAATAATTATCATCAATAGTTTGCTTAACAATAATATCTTTTTTAGGAGCTTCAGTTTGTTTATTATCTCCGTCAGTTGTAAACAAAACATAAAGTAATCCAACTATAACTAAACACAAGCAAAATACAAGCAATAAGTTCCAAAATCCATGACTTTTTTTTCTAGTATTATCATAATATTTTTGATCTCTATTAACAACTTCTTCCAGAATTTTTTTATTTTTTTCTTTATTTTTACCATCCATAAAACTTGTATCTAAATTAATGGTAGCATCTAAATCAACATCATCAAAAACTAATTGCTGCTGTTGTGTAGCTGATAAATCTATATCATCATAATTATCTTTTATTTTCTCATATCTACTAAATTTACTAGTACTTTTAGATACAGTATTGTTTTTATTATTCTTATTTCGTTTTTTATTTTTATTATTTGCCATATCATCACTCCAATATTAGTATCTTATATAATTATACATCAATAAAATAAAGAAATAAAGTTATATTTTAATGAGCACCATATAACAACAATGGATTACAAAGCAGCCTCTCATCTAAATATTTTAGCGTTTTAACACCTTTTAAATAATTACAATAGAACTTCCTATAGTTCACCATCAGCAATACTTTTGAAGTTATTATAGAAAAGTTCTAAGAAACTAAGTTTTTTTATATCGTCATTTATAACCAAATCACCTTCCAATATATCTTTATTTTTCTCACTAACAATTATTTTTCCAACAATACTACCAGATTTTAAAGGTAATTTAATGTCATCCAAAACAATTCTATATTTATAATTATGTTTATTATCATCAGCCATTTCAATTACACCTAAATCATCCTTTAAAGCAACATCAATAATTTTTCGATTAGATTTATCTAATTTAATCTTTTCAACAACTTCACCTGATTTTTTAATTAAATTAAATTGCGTATTTAAAAAGCCAAAATCTAGAAGTGACATAGCCTCACTATTACGTACTTTACTATTTTCTTCACCTAGTACAATTCCAATTAATCGCATATTATTTTTCTTAGCTGTTGCTGCTAAACAATAACCAGCATCATCAGTGTGTCCAGTTTTTAAACCGTCTGCTCCTTCATAAAAACGTACAAGCTTATTAGTATTAACAAGCCAAAACTTATTTTCCGTATTCTCTCTTAAATAATCCTCATACATTGAAGAGAATTTTAATATTTCTGAGTGATTCACAACTAATTCCCTAGCAATCATAGCCATATCATATGCACTAGAATAGTGTCCATCTTCATCAAGACCAGTGCAATTCTTAAAAAATGTATTTTTTAAACCTAATTTCTTTACTTTTTTATTCATTAGTTTAACAAATTTTTCTTCACTACCAGCAATTTTTTCAGCCATTGCAACGGTTGCATCATTACCAGATGCCATAGAAATACCCTTCATTAAATCTTCTACTGTAATTTTTTCTCCTTCACTAATATAAATTTGCGATCCACCCATATCAGCAGCGTTTTTACTAACTGTAACTACATCATCCCACTTTAACTTTCCACTTTCTACTTGTTCCAAAATAATAATTTGAGCAACCATCTTAGTCATTGATGCAATTGCCAGCTTATCATTTTTATTCTTTTCAAAAATAATTTTACCAGTATTAGCTTCAATTAAAATACCAGCCTTGGCATTAGGAATAGGATCACTAGTATCTTCAGCGTTAACAAAAAAAGGACACACTAACAAAGCAACAATTAAAAATTTACATATTAATTTCATGTCTACCTCCTACAATTTTCTATGTAAAGAACTACAAAATTATACATAAATTGTAAGTTTAATAATATTATATTGCTAGGTGATTAATATGACCAACACTAAAGAAAAAATTCAAACAACTTTATAAAATTATACTGTGATAATGATATTGAAGAAAATACCTATAAATACTTTAACTATTGAAAGAGAAAATATAAAACATCAACATTTATAATCTAAAAGATGAATAAATTACCGCTAACATTCTAGAAATATATCGCTACATCTATAGCATTAAAATTAAAAAAGACTTAAAAGTAACATATTATAAATATTTCAATAATGATAAAACTTTTGACTGCTTTGCAGAAATTATTTCAACAATATTAATAGAGAACAGTTTAATAATAATTAAATATAATGAAATTATAAATACTGAAACAGTAATCATAAAAACACAAGAAAAAATTAAAGGCTTAGTTCTAAATAAAGATAAGTATTACAAAAAAAGATGAACATTTTTCTTGATTTTGAACACCATAAAACAATTTACAAATTCATATAAATTTTTTCATTCAAAACAACTATTAAAAGCCATTAATTTAATATAATCTAATAGTTCACTATAATTAATCTAGTATAGGCTACTTTCTTTCAATGCTTCTAAATACTTTTCCAAATAATAATTCTTATTCCGAGAATTATACTGCATTATAAAACGTGGATGTTCTAAAGGAACTATCTTATCAAAAAAATTAAATTTTTCATTTATTTCATTTAAGAACTTATAATTTTCTCCAGTACCAATACAATAGCACACAGATCTATCTATATTGAATTCAACTTGCATTGCTAATGTTTCTACAATAAAATCATATAAACTCATCAATAAATTTTTATTTTCATAATAATTACAGTTTACCTCTCTACCATTTGAATTAACTTTTGCAATTCCTAATGGACAAACAAAATTCATATAAAAATCATTATAAAACTTTTCAGTTCCTCCATACATTTCTATAACATCATACAAAAAATTAGATGAAGATTTATTAACATAAAAATTATCAATATATATACCAGTTTGATTTTGTAAATGGGCTGCATCTTCAAAGGGAACTCCAGTTATGGCACTACCTCTTCTAGCCGGAGAACTTCCTAAAATCATTCTTCTTTTTTTAGTATCATCATAAAACTTATGATAAAAAGATTGTATAACTTGAGCCGTTTGATGCTTCAAATCACTATTAAATGGATTAATTAATTTATATCCATCTGCCACATCAATCTTAACACTCGATAAATACTTATCAAATTCAATAATTTTATCAGCAGTATATTGTTTCTTATTCATGAGTAAACACTTCCTAACTTCAGTATAACATATTTCCTCACTATTATAAATTTTTACATAATCCTTAACAAATAGTAGACACAATAATAGAATAAATTTATACATAAATTTCAACTTTAATGCTATTATATTATTAGGTGATTAGATGAAAAAGAAAAAAATAAAAACAAAAAATTTAATAATATTCATAATATGCATAACATTAATAGTTATAAGTATTACATATGGACTTACAAAAGCTAATAAGAGTAATGAAAAAAAAGGCATCAATAAAAAAGAGCCAAAAGTTGTTGAACAAAAAGAACTAACAGAAATGGAAAAGGCTAAAAAGGAATTAAAATATTACAAGGATGAAAATGTAAAAGAATACGAAGAATATAGGCAAAAAAATCCCGACTTATCAATTGAAAAAGTTATAACAAACGTTAACATAGGACTAAACAACAAATATTATACTAATACTAAACCAAGTAAATACTTAAATACTGAAAAAATTCTAGTAAACAAATATAATTATGTAACAGAAGATTATATACCAGAAAGCCTTCAAATAGTTAGTTCAAAATACTCATCAAAAGCAGTAAAATTAGTTAGCTATGCAAAAGAGGCTTTTGAAGAATTAGCCGCAGCTGCAGAAAAAGAAAATTATACAATAAACGCCATGTCAAGTTACAGAGATTATGCTTATCAAAACACTTTATATAACAATTACGCTAAAAAGGATGGCTACGATAATGCTGATACTTATTCCGCAAGACCAGGATACTCAGAACACCAAACTGGACTTGCCGTTGACATAGACAATAAAAAAGAATATTTCACAAATTTTGAAAAAACCAAAGAATATGAGTGGATGCAAAATAATGCATACAAATATGGCTTTATCTTAAGATTCCCAAAAGATAAAGTATTAGAAACAGGATATGAATATGAATCATGGCACTATAGATACGTTGGTAAAGAAATAGCTAAATACATTCATGACAACAACATGTGTTATGAAGAATACTATGCACAAAACTTAGACAATTAAAAGCCTTGAAATTACAATAAAGAAAAAACTTTGAATCTTAAAATTCAAAGCTTTTTTAATCATATTTTTTCTTAAAAAAGATAAATAATTTATAAAATAAAATGACAAGCAACCATATAACAAAAACCAAATTACTAATCTGAACAATAGAAAGAACAGTATTATTTTGATACAAACTAACCTTATCAGCCAAATCTAATTTTGCCTCAATAATAACCAAAATAAAATTAAAGAATAATAAATATATAAAGCTAAAAAAAGCTGCATATACGTATTTCATAACTACTGAAATTTTCTTGCTAAAAACTGAGATAATAACTAAAATGGTTGCTAAAATAACTATTAAAAAATAAATAACTGTAGATGGAAAATATATATAGTTCATAATACATTTCAATAAATAATCAAAACAATAGCCAGCATAAGCTGTATTAAAACATATAACACCTATAATAAAGCCAACTACTAAAGTTAAAAATCCATATTTAACAATCTTATTATTAACTTTTGCATTTATTACTAAAAATGAAAATAGTAGAAGTATAATTATAAATAATTCAACACTAGCAAAAGATGAAAAAACTGTTTTAAATACTAAACCAATTTTTTCAAAAAGTGTTAAAAGCACAAGTATCACCTCCACTATACTAATTCAAAAACAAAAACAGTCTGACTTGTATCGCTACCCTTAGTACAAGTAATTAAAGTTAAAGTTGTTTTACTAAAGTTTCTAACAACCTTTACAACTCCAACCTTAGGAACGTCATATCTGTTAACCAGTTTATAATGATATCTATTACCTTTATATGTAACGTAAGCATCATTACCAATCTGTAACCTATGTAAATAAGCAAAAAAGCCTAAATAAGTATTACCAGAATGTGCCATCAACAATAAATTACCATTAACAACATCTGGCATTGTTGATCCTTTAATAACAGTTACATTATACTGGATATTATTATATCTAGAATCAGTACCATAAAAACCTCTTTTTAATCCTATTCTTGGTATTTCCAAAACTCCTAAATACTTATCATAATTAATAACAGCAGGAGCCTCTTCAGGAACAGTAACCTGACTACTGTCATTTATCTCCTCAGCATTAGGCGTCTCAATTATAACTTCACCAGTATTATCTGGCATACCATTAGAAATAGCAACTTGCATATCCGAAAAAACTACATTTCTAAGTGCTTTTAAATGATTCCAAGACAAAACTACTATTCCTAAAAATACAAGGAAAGAGCCAATTATAAGTAAATGGCTCTTTCTAATACTCTTATTATTTACTTTCAGATGGTTTAACATTTGCATAAATAATACCAAGACCAGATAATAGAACTATCAACCCAATAAAGTAAACTGTTTGAGCAGTAGATAAACCAGTATCAGGAACTTCAGGAGTATAATTTAATGTAAATTCAGCTCCAGTTTGGAAATTACTATTTACTTGATAAACTGTAGAAACAGTTTGAGCAACACCATTATCATCTTTATAATAATGACCCTCATATGAAGAGAATGAACCTGTTACAGAAAATTTAACTGTTTTATTTTCTTCAGTAACTTTATTTATTGGAACTCTTATATAGAACTTAGAACTACCAGAGAAATTATTTAAATCCTTAATTTCTTCACCATTAGGATCAACAACAATTGTACCCTCAGGAGCTTCTTCTAACTTAACCATATATCCATGGAAACTATTAGAATCAGATGGATCAGCACTAACAGATATTTCTGAAGATTGATAATATTTTTCATCACTCGTTACAGTAATATCATCAGCCATATTAACTTTCAAAATCTTATTAGGCTTAGATCTATTTGCTATAGCCTCATCAACTATAGGTTTTATATAAACTTCATAAAAAGTCTTATCATTACTAGTAGTACGTTCACCAGTACCATTAATAGATTGATAACTAGTTCCATCTACTTTATAACATGTTGGATTTGTTTCATCGCCATAGCAAACAGCTTCAGCTTTTTCCATAAAGTTTTTATCATTTTCAGTTAATGCAATATTCTTTCTTGCATCTTCACCAGTAACTGTAGCATCTAAATATTCCCAAATAGCTACTTGTGAAATCCAAGTTTGAACCTCTTTACTAAATGCTTTTCTATTAGCTGAACCATCCATGAATTCAACATTAGGATAAATATTAGCCATTAAATATAATAGACCATAATCACTAATTGCTTCTTTTCTATTTAAAGTTGTATCAGCAGCAAAGTTAACTCCATGCTCCATACAAAATATTTGCTTAGTAACATTACCATAAGTAGCATAGTAAGGAGAAAATCCTGCTCCTCCGCTTATATCAGTTGTAAGCAAACTATCTTTAGCATAACTAGTTTTAAAACTTTCTGGAAACTCCTCCTCATCAGGTATCGCATAAGAAGTTTGATTAAGACCAGCAATTACTATTGCAGCAACTGCGATTACAGCTAATGCAAAAGTCCCAATTACTGACTTTGATTGAAAAAATTTTTTGTCTTGATTTTTTTGGCTTTTTTCCACATATATTTTTTCCATAAAACACCCTACCTTTATATAAATTATTATACCATAAATTTATAATTTTCAAACTATTTTTTTATTTAATAGTAAAAATGTCATCAAATTTACTTAAATCAACTTTTTTATCGTAATAAATAGTAGCTAAAGTATCACCTTTTTTAACCGTATCACCAACTAATTTATTTAGATAAATTCCAACATTATAATTTATTTTATCTTCCTTATTAACTCTACCAGCACCAAGAGCTACTGATAATTTACCAAGTTCTAATGCATTAATATTTTTAACAACACCAGACTCAACAGATTCCATTTCAATAATATTATCACTCAATCTTAAAGAATCAATTTTTCCACCTTGAGTCTTAACTAACTCTAAAAATTTATTATATGCTTTAAGCGATTTAATACTATCAACAACTTCATCATAAGCAACAGCTCTATCTATATTTTTACCCATACTAACCATTTCAGTAGCAAGTTCAATACATAAATCAACTAAGTTAGTATTAACCTCTTCACCTTTTAAAACTTTTATAGCTTCCATTACTTCAATACTATTTCCAATTGCATGTCCTAATGGTACATTCATATCACTAATAATTGTTCTTACTTCTCTATTATAAAATTTACCAATTTTTTTCATTAAATCACTAAGTTTATTAGCATCACTCTTCTTTTGTAAAAGTGCCCCATTACCAACTTTAATATCAATTAAAATTTTGTCAGCACCAGATGCTATCTTTTTACTCATAATACTAGAAGCAATTAAAGGAATTGATGAAACAGTACCCGTAACATCTCTCAGTGCATAAATAGCCTTATCCATAGGAGCCAAATCTGCTGTTTGCCCAGTAACAACAACCCCAATATCACTAACTTGCTTAAATACCTGATTATCACTCAAAGCTATATTAAAACCTTTTATACTCTCTAACTTATCAATAGTTCCACCAGTATAGCCTAATCCCCTACCACTCATTTTAACAACAGGGACACCTAAAGAAGCAACTATTGGAGCAATAATTAAAGTAGTTTTATCACCCACTCCTCCTGTTGAATGCTTATCTACTTTTATACCAGGTATTTCAGAAAAATCAAGTATATCACCAGAATCAATAAAAATTTTAGTCAAAGAAAATATTTCATCATCAGTCATACCATTAATGCAAATTGCCATAAGTAAACTAGACATTTGATAATCCTTAACTTCCCCATTCAAATAACCATTAAAGAAAAAAGAAAGTTCTTTATAAGATAACTCTAAACCAATTCTCTTCTTATTAATTATATCAACAATCATTGTAATACCCTCCTATAAATAAAAGAATCTCGTCTTACATAACCAGCTTTTTCATATAAATGATGTGCCGCTACTCTTTCTCTTCTTGAGGTAAGTTCAATATATAAACCATCATAACTAGATGCAATTTCTAATACCTTATCCATCAATTTATAACCTATACCCAAATTGCGATAATTACTATCAACACATACATAGTCAACTAAAAAGTACGGTTTTCCTTTCACTAAATCTAAAACCTTAGTAAGAACTAAATATCCGACTGGCTTATTATCTATTGTTGCTACTAATTCTTTATAATTGTCATCTGGATTAACATTAGCTTTGCTAACATCAAATGCTTCCTTTAATATTCTGGAAACATCAAAATAATCTGTCATTTCATATTCTCTAACATCTATCATAGTATCACCTAGTATAAATATATCACATAAAAAACAAAAATACCAGTTTCCGGTACTTTATTAATTCATTAATACTAAATATTTTCAAATTGCCTTTTTCACCTTGAATTTTTTATATTTGATTATATATCAAAAAATGAAAAAAGCAGATTATTCTGCTTTATCTTATTATATTATTCATTATCTTTTTTTCTGCTAGACAAAAATGTTACTTTTTCTGCAACGACATCCATTAAATACTCCTTTTTTCCATCCTTTTCAATAACTCTAGATTGTACTCTACCTTTTATTCCAACAATATCACCTTTAGAACAATAAGTCGCTGTATTTTCAGCTACATTTTCGAAAGCCACACAATCTATAAAATCTGTATCATATGTTCCTTCCATATTCTTAAAACTTCTAGGAATAGCTAAACTAATAGTTGCAAGTTTTACACCGTTTTCTGATTTATTAACATTTATGTTTTTAGTAAGCCTACCAACCAAAACTATTTGGTTTAACATATTTCACCTCCTTTCTAAGACATATAATATTAAAAGAAATAGAATTCTTCAAATCACCAAAATTAAGAATTTAAGCCAAAATAAAAACAAAAAAAAGAAATCCTTAACACAGATTTCTTCTTTCTTAAATACATATATTGTTAAAAAAACAACTTTACTATAAATTTCTCTTTATCAACTGATTTAATTCAACAGCATATTCCATAGGTAACTCTTCTCTAAATCTCTCTAAGAATCCTAATACAATAAGTTCCATAGCTCTTTCTTCTGAAATACCACGACTCATTAAATAAAATAAATTATCATCACTTATTTTAGAAACAGTAGCTTCATGTTCAATACTACTACTAAGGTTAAAACAAGAATTAACAGGAATTGTATCACTTTTAGATTTTTCATCTAAAATAAGTGTATCGCATTTAACATTGCCAATACTATTAGTAGCACCAGCATTAATTAAAACCTTACCACGATAAGTTGCATTACCACCATTTCTAGCAATACTCTTAGAAATAATATTACTTTTAGTATTTTTACCTAAATGAATCATTCTCGCCCCAGAATCTTGCTCTTGATTAGAAGATGCAACACTAATCGTAATACAAGTACCATTAGAATTATCACCTTTAAGTACACAGCAAGGATATTTCATTGTTACTTTACTACCAATATTACCATCAATCCACTCCATAGTACCATTTTCATCTACCAAAGCTCTTTTAGTAACCAAATTATAAACATTAGTAGCCCAGTTTTGAATAGTCGAATAACGACACTTACTATTTTTACCAACATATATTTCAACAACAGCAGCATGCAATGAAGATTCACTATAAGTAGGTGCCGTACATCCTTCAATATAATGTAAATCGCTATTATCATCAACTATTATCAAAGTTCTTTCAAACTGTCCCATGTTTTTACTATTAATTCTAAAATAACTTTGTAACGGTCTATCCAACTTAGTATTAGGTGGAACATATATAAAACTTCCTCCAGAAAAAACAGCTCCATTTAAAGCAGCAAACTTATTTTCACCATTATTAACAATCTTTCCAAAATATTTTTTTACCAAATCAGGATACATTTTCATAGCCATCTCTATTGAAGTAAAAATAACCTTCTTTTTTTCAAGTTCTTCTAACATACTATGATAAATAACTTCACTTTCATATTGAACACCCATACCACCAAGATGTTTTTCACTTTCCAAAACACCAAGTGAATCAAGTTCATCAACAACCGGTTTTAAAACATTATTCCAGTCACTTTTAATTGCCTCATCTTGTACATTAGACTTATAGTATATAATTGAAGAAAAATCCAAGTCGACCTTAGGACCAAATTCGGGCATTTTAAGATTATTAAATTTATTATAACTATCTAATCTAAAATCTCTAATCCAAGAATCTTCTTTTTTTATATTAGAAATTGTTTCAACTTTTTCTCTATCAATTCCCTTAATCTCCATATTATCATCAACCTTTTTTTACTTTTTGTACTTTATGACCTCTATCAAGAAAGAACTCTTCCATTTCAATAGTTTTATCCATATCACGGTTAATTATCTTCATCATTTTAGCAGGTCTTCTAAATTTTTCTAATCGTTCCAAAGCTATCTTCATACGATCTTTAAAGAAATCATCAGAACCCAACACATAGTCCTCTATATCTTCATAATCGACAATAGATTTTCCGAATGCATCTTTAAAATCTACATCTCTTAAAACCCAACAAGGTCCAGTTATAGCCTCACCAGATGCAATTTCTAATTTCGTACCATATTGACTACCATTACCATCAAAACAACCATAAAATCTATTTCTTTTAAAAACAGGATAACACTCACCAGGTTCAAATAAATTTACATATCTGCCTTTTACAAAAAACAATATTCCAAGTGACTGCGGCTCTGTAAATTCAACCCCATTATGTTTCTCATCAAAATATTTTAATTCAGCCAATTTAATTTTACTTGTATCAATTCCCATTACTTTAACTCCTTCAAAATACTCATCATTGCTCTATAAGGAATAAGAGCACAATTCTTTCTATTAGGTTGCCTACATATTTCATCATAAACATTTAATTCACCTAGCAACTCCTTATCATATTCTTTTTCATTAATCATATTCTGATAATTCTCAAGTATCTTTAAGGCTTCATCAACACTTTTCCCAATCAAACTTCTAATCATAATAGAAGTAGCTGAAGTACTAATAGCACAAGCTTCTCCATCAAAGCAAATATCTTCTATTTTATTATCAACAACTTTCATCATAACATCCAAATTATCAATACAACTCTCACTATTAGTATTAACTTTTATATAACTATCATCATCTTTTAAACCCTTATTCATTGGATCCTGATAATTATCTAAAATTATTTCTCTTCTTAAATCATTATTCATGAAACCTCCTAAAGAACTATCTTAAATATATCTTTACTACCCTTTAAGGCATCAATCAATTTTAAAACATCTTCTTTTGTATTATAAAAATACATACTAACTCTAACTGTATTTTTAACGTTAATCTCATCCTTAAGCATTTTTGTACAATGATTTCCTGCTCTAACATATATATGATAATGGTTTAAATATATTGAACTTTCTTGAGCAAAAACTCCATCAATATTAAATGCCAATATTCCAGACTTAGAATTCTTATTATATAAAACAACATTAGGTATTTTTAAGACCTCACTCACTAAAAATTCTTTTAATTCTTGTTCATATTTAGAGATATTATCCATTCCAATATCCATTAAATACTCTATGGCTCTTCTTAAACCTATAACTTCAGCAATAGCTGGAGTACCTGCCTCTAATTTTAAAGGCGCATGTTTTAATTCATAACTATTGTCGGCTTCAAATGACTGATTCATTCCACCACCATAACATAATGGTTCCATCTTTTCTAACAATTCATGTTTGCCAACTAAAACTCCAACTCCAGTTGGTCCACACATCTTATGTCCAGAAAAACTTAAAAAATCCATATTAGCTTTTTGAAAGTCAACTTTAAGATGTGGTACACTTTGAGCTCCATCTACACAAAACAATATATTTTTACTTTTACAAATTTCTCCTATAGCATAAACATCTCTAATATCTCCAATTACATTAGTAACATGAGCAATTGAAATAACTTTTGTCCTATCTGTAATACTATTTAAAACACTAGAAACTGTTAGTGAATAATCACTATCTAAATCCATATATTTAACAACTATACCAATTTCTTCACTAAGTTTTAGCCAAGGTAAAACATTAGACGCATGTTCAGACTTTGTAAGTAAAACCTCATCACCCGCCTTTAAATGATTCTTCATATAGCCAAAGACAATCATATTAATAGACATTGTAGTACCAGAGGTAAACACAACATCATCTTCTGCTCTACAATTGATAAACTTTCTAACTACATCTCTTGTACCATCATACAATTCATTAGTTATAATAGCAGCATCATAATCACCTCTATGAATATTAGAAGTATGTTCTAAATAATATTTATCCATAGCAGCAACGACGCATTTTGGCTTTAATGTAGTAGCTCCATTATCAAAGTAAACAATGTTCTCCTTCAACATAGGAAAATCTTCTCTATTCAAAATATCACCTCCTAAATCTTTTCAATTTCATTTATAAAATCTGAAATTTTGCTAATATCAATACTATCAGTATTAACTAAAAAACCATTAAGTAATAATCTATATGCTACTTGAACAGATATTCCTCTACTCATCATATAAAATAGTATCTCATCCTTAAATTTGCCTATATATGCGGCATGATTACTTATAACATCGTAATTATCAATAAGTAAATTAGGACAAATAGTACTTTTACCATTTTCCAGATTAATAATTTGATTTTCTTGATTACAAATACACTTTTCACTTGACTTTGGAACAATTCCAGAAACATCATATGTAAGTTTATTACTATAAACATTAACACCGTGATTAAATACTTCACTATGTGTACCAGAAACAGAATGTTTGATTTCTATCCTAAACCG
>ULWY01014259.1_pt1 | contig 24986 bp, 24 predicted proteins | sample 1960761 | NCBI WGS metagenome assembly ULWY01 (sample SAMEA4835824, study PRJEB28245) | human gut metagenome | biome: gut microbiome; material: fecal sample | place: Denmark | collected 2008 | reverse complement strand
CCGCCGCCATGCCGAACGGCCCGGCCGCGCCGAGAAGGCGCGCCGACGCAAGCAGTACGCCTCCGATAAGATACACAACGGCGTATGCCGCGCTTATCACCTCCGGCGAGGTGCGCTCGGCCGTGCTTTTCGTTATCGCGTCCTTGATAGCCGCGATTGATCCTTTCATGTCCATTTTTATCCTCCGCAGTTTACATAAAGTAATAATAATTATACTTATGTAATTCTCCGAAGCGTGTCACTCGGTGCTGTTGAGAAATGTTATTTGCGCATGGGAAATGCGCGAAAATGATTTCGGTTAAAAAAACAGGTACGGTCTTTCGATCGTACCTGTTTTGGATACTAAGCTTGGATCACTGCTTTGCAGCGTCTTCCTTGCCGGCCTGAAGAGCCTTCATGTTGCCGGGCAGGAACTTTGCCTTGCGCTCGCCGAGCTCGATGCGGATTGCTTCGCTCATCTTCTCGTCGTCAACGACGGGAGCCTTCTGAAGCAGTGCGCCGAGGATAGCAACGTTTGCACCCTTGGGGTTGCCAACGCTTTCAGCAATGCGGTTTGCGTCGCAGTAGACGACCTTGATGTCGGTGCGCTCTGCCTTGCGGTCGATCAGAGAGCTGTTGATAACCAGAACGCCGCCGGGCTTAACGTGAGCCTCGAACTTGTCCAGAGAAGGACGGTTCATGGCGACAACGACGTCTGCCATGTCAACCAGAGGAGAAGCAACGGGATCGTCGGAAACGATAACCGAGCAGTTTGCGGTACCACCGCGCATCTCAGGGCCGTAGGAAGGCAGCCAGGAGACATGCTTGCCGTCGAGCATGCAAGCCATTGCAAGGAACTTACCGATCAGGAGCATACCCTGACCGCCGAAACCGGCGAATATAAACTCTTTTTTCATATTATTCGGCCTCCTTGTCTTTCTTAACACCGAGAGGATAGTAAGGAATCATATTCTCTTCGAGCCACTTCATAGCCTCGATCGGGCTGAGACCCCAGTTGGTGGGGCAGGTGGAAAGAACCTCTATCAGGCAGAAGCCCTTGCCCTGCATCTGATAGGTGAATGCCTTTTTGATGGCCTTCTTGGTCTTCATGATGTTTGCGTTGTTGTTGACAGCGCAGCGCTCGATGTAGTAAGAGCCGGGGATGGTCGAGAGCATCTCTGCAACGCGGATAGGTGCGCCGCACCATGCCTCGTCACGACCCTTGGGGGAAGTGGTGGTCTTCTGGCCAACGAGGGTGGTAGGAGCCATCTGGCCGCCGGTCATGCCGTAAATGGCATTGTTGACGAAAATGGTGCAGATGTGCTCGCCGCGGTGTGCAGCGTGGACGATCTCAGCAGTACCGATGGAAGCGAGGTCGCCGTCGCCCTGGTATGTGAATACGAGGGTATCCTTGCCGACAACGCGCTTTGCGCCGGTTGCAACTGCGGGTGCGCGGCCGTGTGCGGCTTCGTACATATCGCAGTTAAAGTAATCATATGCAAATACGGAGCAGCCGACAGGTGCTACGCCGATGACCTTACCTTCTTCGATAACGCCTTCCTTTTCGAGCTCCTCAATGGACTCTGCTACCAGGCGGTGGATAATGCCGTGGTTGCAGCCGGGGCAGTAATGGAAAGTCTTATCGGTAAGGAGTTTAGTTCTCTCAAATACTACGGACATTTATTTACCCTCCTTCATGCTCTTGATCTTTGCAACGATCTCGTCGGTGGTGGGCATCTGGGAGCCGCAATGGCCGAAGAAATCAATGGGCTTTGCGCCGTTGACAGCGATCTTAACGTCTTCGATCATCTGGCCTTCGTTCAGCTCTACGTCGAGAACTGCCTTTACGCCGTCAGCATTGGCTGCTTCTGCAACAGCCTCGTACGGGAACGGCCATACGGTGATGGGACGTACCAGACCGACGTTGATGCCTTCTGCCTTGAGCTGATCAATAGCAGACTTTGCGATACGAGCAACAGTGCCGAATGCGGTGATAATGTACTCTGCGCCTTCGCAGTTGTAGTTTTCCCACATCTTCTCGTTCTTGGTGACCTCAGCGTACATTGCCTGCAGGACTGCGTTGTGCTCGGAAAGGGACTCGGTGTCGATGTAGATGGAGTTGATGACGCCGCGCTTCTCGGGATCGTCGCCGGGCTTCCAGCCGGTGCAGGCCCAAGGCTTCTTCTCGGGATCGATCTTGAACTCGACCATCTCGGGCATCTCAACAGGCTCCATCATCTGAGCGATGATGCCGTCTGCGATGAACAGTACGGGGATACGGTACTGCTCTGCCTTGTCGTAAGCGAACATCATGATGTCAACTGCTTCCTGTACGGAGGAGGGTGCGTAGGTCAGCAGGTGGTAGTCACCGTTGCCGCCGCCCTTGACGGCCTGGAAGTAGTCGCCCTGGGAAGCCTGAATGTTGCCGAGGCCGGGGCCGCCGCGCATTACGTTCAGGATAACGCAGGGAAGCATTGCGCCTGCGCAGTAGGAAATGCCTTCCTGCTTCAGGGATATACCGGGGCTGGAGGAGGAAGTGATCGCACGGGCGCCGGTGCCGGCTGCGCCGTAGATCATGTTGATCGCCGCGACTTCGGACTCTGCCTGCAGGAAGCAGCCGTTTACGTCGGGATCAAACATACGAGCGGACATGTATTCAGGAATCTCAGTCTGCGGGGTGATGGGATAGCCGAAGAAATAACGAGCGCCAGCTCTGATGGCTGCCTCTGCAATAGCTTCGCTACCCTTCATAAGAGTTTTTGCCATTATAATTTCCTCCTTAATCCTTCTCGATGTGGATTACCACGTCGGGGCAAGTGCGTGCGCAGGATGCGCAGCCGATGCACTCTTCAGGTTTTACAACCTCTGCCGGGTGATAGCCTTTTGCGTTGATTTTTGCCTTGGAAAGTTCAATGCAACCCTTGGGGCAAGCTCTTGCACAGAGACCGCAGCCCTTGCACAGGTTCTCATTGATGGTTACCTTTACCATTTTGCTACCTCTTTTCTTTATTTTTGCTTTTTGCTAATTTATTTAAATCCGCATAAAGCGGGGTCGCGCAAATCAATGCTTGAAATTTTTCTGCGGATCGACCGTGTGCAGTCCGTATTTAATATACGAATCCCAATCACGGTGCATGTACACATCTATGGGAATGGGCTTGCCGATATACTTCGGATCGTGCCCTTCGGAAAGGAACTGTTCAAGCAGATCCTTTTTGCCTGTCGTATATGCCACGGGGATACCCGTCCTGTCGGAGACTTCCTTGAGCATCTTGTATCCGTCGCGCAGCTCCTCGACGCTTGTTTCCGTTGCAAGGTTTGCGTTGTTGATCATGCCTGTTATCTGGAGTCTTGAATGTGCCTGCATTCCCTCCTGAAGTCTTATGAGCTTCTCTACCGTGCCGGAAAGCGGTCTGCGGATATTGACGACGTTGAGCACCTCGAGCGAGCCCGGCTCAAGATCGACGAAATCCTGATGATATCTGCCGAGCGCCGTTGCGCCGACATCATCTCCGCCGACGTCGAACACTACCGTGTCCCATTCAAGGACGAATGCCGAAGCGACCTCCGCCGGAAGCGAGAGCGTTTCGATACCGGAGCATGCATAGTTAGGAGAGACAAGCCTTATCTCCTTCTGCTCGACCATCTTGCCGCGCTCGGTAAGTCTGAAATATGTGTTGACCATATCAAGGTCTATAAGTTCTGTCCTGTCTCCGCGTGCGGCGGCCTGCATTGCGAAGTTCAAAGCAAGCTCGCTTTTGCCGCTGCCGTAGTTGCCGATGAGGACTTTAACGTTTTTCATCGCCGGTAACCTCCGTTCAATATATGAACGCATTCAATTGTTTATATTGTAGCATCCTGCAATTTTTCCGTCAACAATTCTGCTTGTTAATTTCAAGATAATCGCACTTAATAATTCACAAAAATTCTGCATATTTTTTGTGGATTTAGTCAAATGAAATATTTTCTTAAAAGTTTTGAGCTGAAATCAGTGCATTTTTTGCTTCCAGTTTGCTATTTTGCATCGGCAAGCGCGAAAATGCAATTTTGGCATGCTTTCAGATATTTTGATGCTTAAAATGTGCAGACACAGTTTTGTCTGTATCTGCACATTTTATCGTCGAATGCACTATTGAAGCATTCCGTATTTAATTTTAATGCGCCTGAGTTTGGAAAGCACGGGCTTTTGCAGCAAAAGCAGGAACACAACGGTTCCCGATGCATGGATAAGATTGAACGTAAATCCGGAGGCATACATTGCAAGCAGCGCCTTCCAGCTCATCTCCTGCGAGTACATAAGAAGCGAGCCTGTGTCAAGCAAAACACCGTAGATAATAAGCACGGAGAAGAAACCGTATACCAGCATCGGAGCCGTTTTCACTTCCCTGTCGCGGAACAAAATTCCGGCAAAAAAGCCGACGAGCCCGAAGCCGAACATCTGCCACGGCGTCCACGGCCCCTGGCCGAAAAACATATTTGATATAAGCCCTGCCGCGGCGCCGGTGATAAATCCGGCCTCGGCATTGAACGCAACGGCCGTGAGTATGACAATGGCGCACACGGGCTTAAACTGCGGCGCCCAATAGAAAGCCACTCTTCCTGCCACAGCAAACGCCGTCATGACCGCAAGCAGCACTATCTCACGCACCTGCGGCCTGCGTACTTCAAACCGGGCAAAAAACGGCAGCATTGCAAGCAGTATGATGATAACCGACGTTAGGTAGTATTTTCGGCTGCTCCACAGCCATGTTTCGACCGCGATTGCGGCGGCCGAAAGCACGATCACCGCAAGCGTCACGGTCACGCGGCTTTTTTTCACTGTCTGAGGCATTCGATCACCTCCCCGGTGAGGACCGCGTTTTCAATCATGCCGCGGCTGAGCCTGGCAGCCGCCGTAGTGTAAAAGAAATTGCCGGAGAAAAACTTGCGCGGTGCGCTCCGGCAGACAATTTCACCGCGAAACAGCAGGGCGCAGCGATCGGCGCATTGCGCGCAGAACTCGATGTCGTGGCTTACGAGGAATATGGTTTTGCCCTCGGCCTTCAGACGGGACAGAAGCTCGCCGAAGCGGCGCTTAAACTCACCGTCCATTCCCTTTGTCGGCTCGTCAAGAAGCAGCACGTCGGGTGCGGTAAGCAGCACTTTTCCGAGTGCAAGGCGCTGCTGCTCGCCGCCGGATATATCAAACGGGTGGCGCGAAAGCACGCCTTCAAGCTCCAAAAGCTCCGTGATATGCAAAAGCAGCGCCTCTTCCGGATCAAGCTCTTTTAGCTCGTCGAGCACCGTGTCCTTAACGAAAAGCTCGCGCGGATCCTGCGGCAGCGCCGCCACACGCGCACCATAGGTCTTTACCTTGCCGCGATATGGTTTTAGCCTTCCCGACAGCAGACCGGCAGTTGTACTTTTGCCCGAGCCGTTGCCGCCGAGGAGCGCGAAAATTTCGCCCTTATTAAGTGTGAGGCTAAGTCCGCGCAGAATATCCGGTGCGTTTTTTTCATATCTGAACCAGCAATTTTTCAGCTCCGCCGCCAACTCCGGGTTAGGCTCGGCAGACGGCTGAGCCGCTTTTACGGAAGCGTGCGTGCGCGATGCGATAAACGCCCTTGCATCGCTCACGGTGAGCGGTGCGTCGCCCTCGCCGTCAACGGCCGCAAATATCTGCACAGCAGCCGGCATAGACTCGAAAACAGCGCTGTTTTTCACCTGCATTACCGTTTTTTTCGGTTCGCCGAAGGCTATGAGCCGTCCCTCGTCGAGCACGGCGAGCATGTCCGCCATCGGCAGCGCTTCCTCAAGGCGATGCTCGGTCAAAATAACGGTCAGGCCGAGATCCTCGCTCATTTTGCGCAGAGTGCCGAGAAAATCAGCAGCCGCAATGGGGTCGAGCTGACTTGTCGGCTCATCGAGGATGAGCACATCCGGCCGCAGCACGGCAGCGGACGCAAGGTTTATCAGCTGCTTCTGACCTCCGGATAGCTCCGCGACGTTTTTTTCAAACAGCTCGTCCAATCTGAAATAGCTTGCCATTTCGGCAACCGCAAGGCGCATTCTTGCCTGATCCCAGCCGAGACTTTCGGGTCCGAAGGCAAGCTCGTGGAACACCTTGTCGGTGACTATCTGATCATCCGGGTGCTGAAAGACAAAGCCTATTCTCCGCGCCTGCTCGGCCTGGCCGACAGCGTCGAGCGCTTTGCCGAAAAACAGCACCTCGCCCTCGGCCTTGCCGTGGTCGGCAAGGCAGGTCTTGAGCCTGCGCAGGAGCGTGCTTTTACCGCTGCCGCTGGCTCCGCAGATAAGCGTGATCCTGCCCTCGGGTATCGACAGCGTTATACTGTCGAGCGCAGGCTTATTCTCGTTTGGATATGTAAAGCTCAGATCGCGGATCTCAAACGCCGCCATACCAGGGCCTCCTTTGCATCAAAAAGCTGCGGTAAAAAGCACAGAAGCGCAAACGCCGCCATCCCGAGCGCCGGTATGCCGCCGAAGCCGCTTATTATCACCGACGGGAAATAGCGCGCGTATATGCCGCCGCTGACGACGCACGCTGCCGTCACGCCGACGGCGAAAGCGCACAAAACCATCGTCACAGCGTCGCGCGCCGTGAATCTGTACAGCGAAAAGCTCGTGCGCCGGGCAGCGCCGTAGCCGCGGCTTTTCATTGAGTTTGCCGCGGTAAGCGAGCTTTCAAGCGCCCATGTCAGCGTGACCGACAAAACCTTCATGCTGTTTTTTACGCGGCGGATAAATCCGCCCTGAGCGCTGCCCTGCCCTATCTGCGCACGGGCAGCATCGATGCTGCGTATTTTTCGCCCGAACTTCGGCACGAACCGCAGCGCCATTGACAGCAGCAGCGAAACCGACGGGCTGAGTCTGCCGAACAGGCACAGGAGCTTATCCGACGTCATGACAACGTTAAAGCACTCAAACCACAGTATCACCGCGCTGAACATCACCGAGGCGTAAAAGCCGAAGGTCAGCGCCTCTTTCGTTACGGCGTTGCCGTTTGAAAGATAAAAAAGCGGTGTTACTCCGGCGTGGTTAAAAAGTGCATTGAGAACCGACATAAAAACGAGAAACGGCACAAGATAGATAAGCGTTTTTCCAAAATGCCGCGCGCCTTTGAGGATGCAGACATAGCCTGCCGCGGCAGTAAGGCTTATTATAAGCAGCACCGGATGCATATAAAGCATCGTCAGTGTGATCACGGCGGCGAAAAAGGCAAAGCTCGCCGCCGGGTGCAGCTGCGAAAATGCGTCGTTCATGCTCAGGCCACCATGCTTCCGCCGACGTCCGCGCCGAGGTTGCAGGTATAGCGCCACCTGATCACGTCACCGTCCTGCAGCGCATAGCGGCTGCATCCGTAGTTTGGAAACCATCCGTTGACGCTGTACATCCACCCGGAAAGCTCGCCGCAGTCAAACTCATACAGATTGTGTATGCCCTCGACATAGGCGCTGTTATAGCCCGGAGTGAACGTTGCTTCAAGGTGGATATTATTCTCTCGGCAGACGCGCTGCAAAACATCGAATACAGACTCTCCCTCGGAAAACTCAACTGTGACGGCGCCGAGCACAACTCCGTCCGTCGGCAGAACGTCAAGCTTTGCCGGGTCAAGGTCGGAGAGATTGTTAAGTATCGTTGCGCAGTCGATCGATATCGTGCAGTGCAGCTTTTTAGTCGTATCAACATTCGATTTGTCGGGCTCGACCGGCTCGGGCTTGCCTGCAGGCACCGGGTCGGTACCGTACTTGTCCTTCTCGGTTCGGCTTCCGTCGGAGAGATTTGCTGTATTGCTCGGTTCGGGTGTCGGCTCGACCTCATCGGCGCGGATAACGTACGAAAAAACGTCCGCGCTGATCTTGAAGCTCAGCGTGGTTTTATCGCCGCCGGTAACGGACGCAGCGCACAGCTTTTTGCCGTTTGCATCATAAACGCTCGCGGAAATAGCATCCCACTTATCATTGAGTGTGACCGAAAGCGTCGGCAGAAAGCCGAAGCTTTTGTCGCTTTTAAGCGTGATCTCAACGCTGCCATCGGTTTTTTCCGTTATCGCCACAGCCATGCACAGATCCTGCGGATTCGTTACCTCAGTGCCGGGAACCGTCCATTTATAGCTTATCTCGCCGCTTTTTCCGCATATTGAAGCGATCTCGCCGCTGTCACGCAGCTGCGAAAAAACATCTTTTGTTATAACGCCGTCTTCGCCGAGGTCAATGTCCCCGGCGAAGTTTACGGCTTCCGCGTTCTTCATGCAGCCTGCAAGCAGGCTGCATATCATAAGAACGAGAAGGATAAGTGCAATTGATCTTTTTTTCATTTTTACGCCGCTGCGCGGTAGATAAACGTCACGATCTCGCCACGGGTGCACACTGCGCCGGGACGGAAGCTTCCGTCGGCAAAGCCAAGCGTAACGCCGTTATCGGCAGCCCACATGACTGCATCGTAATAGAATGCGCCGGTGTTGGTGACGTCTGTGAAGCCGTGTGCCTGATCGGCCTTCGGAGTGTCCATATAGCGGTGCAGGAAGGTAACTGCCTGTGCGCGGGTGCAGGTCGCATTCGGAGAGAACGTGGTTTCGGTCGTACCCTTTGTTACGCCCTCTTCGGCAGCCCACGTGATAGCATCGATATAATTCTTATCGGTGACGTCCGCAAACTTGCAGCTGCCGCTTACCTCGGGACTTCCGGCAAGTCGGTAAAGGAAGGTTACTATCTGCGCGCGGGTGCAGGGCACATTGGGCGCAAACTCGTCCGCACTGAAGCCGCGTACGATATTATTTGCGCTGCCCCACAGGGTCGCTTCGTAGTAATAGTCCGTTTCTTTTACGTCGGCAAAGCCATTTGCAGCCCTTACGCTTATCTTGCACACGGCAGGAATTATTGCGTTATTCTCTGCCGTAGCGGCAACGCAGTAATCCCCTGCCTTTGCAAAGCTGATGCTGTACTCGCCGTTTCCTTTGGATACGGCCTTGAAGCCCTCTGCCTCGGTCTTGAGATCGGCCGTGTATGCCTTGAGCTGAGCTTTATCATAGCCTTCAAACTTCGGGCTCCAGTTTTCGTCATAGCCGTTCTGAGCTATGAGCTTTACGGAAGCTGCGGCATAGGTCTCGCAATCGAAGGCCGGTGTTTCAAAATAGGAATATGCGTCGTTATTGGGATAGGAATTTGCGTTTATGTAGGCATAGACGTGCTGGCCCCTGCCGACCTTGTCGCCGAGGCCCATTGTCATCTTGTCATCGACAAAATAGCCGAAGTTGCCGCTCTCGTCGCCCCAGAGCTTGGTGATGTATGCGCCGTAGTCGCCGGTTGCGGATGCATAGCCGGCCGCCGCGCCGCCTTCATAATACTGCTCGTGCGTGGCATACATGACCTCGTCGATATCGATCGAGCCGTCATTATTGCGATCGTATGCGTTTACGGCAGCGTAGCTAAGCTCAACGCTGCCCTTGTCGGCAATGCTGACGAGCACATCCTCGCTCGTGCGAGTGGAAAGGCAAAAGATATTGCCGCTGTCGTTTTTATAATAGAGGTTGCCGTTATCGTCGGCAACGAGGCTTGCAATGCAGTACTGCTCATAGCCTTTTGCGTCGTAAAGCTCTGTAAGCTCGGTCTTGCTGACATCGTCGGCCTTGACCTTGATGAGCGAAACGCCGCCGGGATCCATATTGTAGGTGCTGTAGAAATACAGATAACCGGTGCTCTTGAGATATGCCGTTGACAGAAGCATCTCGCACTGGGGATAGCCGAGCATGTCAACGTGGTTTACGACCTCAAGGGTGTTCTTATCGGCAATGACGAAGCTGCCCTTGGAGCCGCTGTCGGATATGCCGCTGCCCGCGCCGAAGTAGACATAGTTGCCAAACACAACGGGAGTAGACGTGCTCTGAGCGTTGAACGAAACGGTTTTAAGATCGCTTATCGCGCCGCTTTCAGCATTCACCGACGCGCTGCACAGATAGCCGCCCTTGGTGGTGAAATAAACCTTGCCTCCGTCAACGGTGATGCTGCTGCGCGCATCGCCGCAGCCTGCAAGCTCAACGGAAGAAACGGGCTTAACTTCCTCGTTTTCCGCATAGGTCTTTTTGAACACGAGCAGCGAGCTTGTGCCCTTGGTTCCGTTTTCGCCGTCGTCGGTGGCTACGACCACATAGCTTCCGACCTCGGCTGCGCCTGCCCAGTAGAAGCCGCCCTTAACGGTGTAGCTCCACAGGAGCTCTCCGGTTGCGGTATCGACGCAGACGAAGTTTGCATCCTTAGCCTCGCCGTTCCAGAAGCCGGTGTACGCCTTACCGTCGGCGCAGAGCACAGGCGAAAGAGCCTGACCGGCCAGCTCGTCGCTTACTCTCCACTTGCTCTCAAGCGTTTTCGCGTCGAACGCCTCGAGCGTGCCCTTGCCGAGCGGCGCGATTATCTTGTCGCCGTTAACAACGGCAGGAGTATAGCCGTAGCTCGGAGAGGAGCTCATATTTCCGCTTGCGACGATCTCGCCGTTTTCAAAGCTGAGCTTATTTATGGTCGTTCCGACCATGACGATAACGCCGTCGTCGGCAACAGTCGGAACGCTGGGAGCGTTCATCCAGTCCGTGCCAAGCTTATTTGCCCACTTGAGCTCGGTGTACGACGCATCTGCCGGTGTCTCTGCGGACACGGTGTCGGCAAACGCGGCAGTGCCGGGCATAACGAGGCTCAGCACCATTAAAAGAGCCAGAAGCAGGCTCAGTGATCTTTTCTTCATAGTTATCCTCCAAGTAAGTTTAGTTTATCGTCTTTCGCAGCCGCCCTACTCGTAGGTAATGTTGAGCGTCCATGCGTCCTCGCGCATATATCCCACCTCCTTTGGATTTCAAATGCGCTTTTGCGGCAAGTCTTCCGGCTCATGGGTCAATCTCGGGCGCGCCTTCCCATAAAAACAGTGGCATCTGCGCCCTCGTCGCCATTCACGGCAGCGGGACTGCTTCGGATTTGCACCGAATTCCTTGTTAGGCCGCGTCGAGCGGCACCGCAAGGCACATTCAGATTAATTATATCAGCATTATCGTTTCCGCACAACAGAAAACGCCCTTTTTCGCCGAGGAAAAAGGGCGCAAAATTCAGTTTTGATCGTCGGCAAATTTTCCCGTGTTGATCTCTCCCCCGTTTTTGACCGTATCGGTCAATTCGGCGTCGGGGATAATGCCGAAGAATATTTTTTCCGCCTCATCGGGGCTTACATTGCTGCAAAACAGATTGAAAAAATACTCGTTATCCGTCCACAAAAACTCGATCTCGCCGTCCTCGTGGCTTATCCTGACGACCTTATATCCGTTAAGCTCGATATGCTCAAGCGTTGAGCGCTCCGAATCCGACAGGCCGCCGAGCGTGTTGCGCGGATCGCCCGTTACAAGCTCCTGATCAAGCCAAATAATATCGCTGTTTTCGTTCATGTAGTTGAAAGAAACATATTTATTGCAAACGCATTCGGCAATTGCGTCGTACCCATCCGGCAGATACCCAAGAGTATATACGGTTTCTATTTCCTCCGGCGCGTTTTGGATCACATCCCGGTCAACCGTGAAGAAATACATGCTGCCGTTATCATGGATAAAGAATTTAATAAGCCCCTCTCTCAGCGCCGGGACGGCGAGAACCGTTCCTGTGAGCAGAGCCGCGATTATTGCCGCTATCAGCAGCCTTTTGGCCGCCGTGTTCACGCAGTGCCACGCATTCGAGCCGCTTTTTTTGATCAGCTTTTGTGCTTTCAGCTCAAACTCCGGCGAAAACTCATGCCCTATGCTCTCCGAGGGCGGAACATCGTCAAAGTCGCTCAAGACGCTGTCCAAAATAGCATTTTCAAACGCCGGCCTTGTTTTTTCCATGTTCAAACACCACCCCATCTTCCGCGCAGAACCTCACGAGCAGCTTGCGCGCCCGGCCAAGCTGCTTATCGACCGTAGTCTTTTTCCGGCCGAGAATATCCGCCGTCTGCCCGACCTTAAGGCCGCATACGCAGTGCAGGAGCAGAACATCCCTGTATATATCCGGCATGCGGCTCATCGCGCGCGAGAGCATTTCAACATCCTCCGACGCCGCGATGCGGTCGAACGCACTTTCGTCATACGACGCATTGTGCTCGTCAACGGTGTCAATATGCAGCATTTTATCTCGCCGCTGCTTTTCGGGCAGCATGTTCAGCGCCGCATTTTTTGCCGCTGTGAGCGTATACGCGCGCACAAGGCAAGCGTCGTCATCCGGCAGCGTCCTTATGCTGCGCGCTATCCCCAGCAGTGCATTCTGCACCGCATCCTCTGCCTCGTATGAATCGCGCAGTATTTTATTTGCGACAAAAAACATCTGCTCGCGATATTCGTAATATATCTTTTCGAACTTCTTTATATCCTCCGCATCGTCAATAACGGCGGCATAAAGCATAAGCAAGGCTGCTCCCCCCTGTCAATTTCAGTGTATATGATTCTTCCTCTTTTTTCAACCCCCGAAAAAATTTTAAAATTTTTTCGAAAAATGTGTCCTGTATTTTCGTTTTTTCCTGTCTATATAAGCAGAGGGCAAAAAACAAGAAAGAAAGGAGGGATAAAGCATGAAAAGAATAGCATGTCTTATGCTGAGTTTTATCATCATGATCGGTGCGTCTGTTTCGGCATACGCCGCACAGCCGACCGATGAGGCCGAGCCGCAGAGCTTATATTCGTCAAAGCCGACTGTTGTTTTTTTAATCAGTGAAAATGGCAAAGCTTCTGTTAAGCTAAAGTGTATGGGAAACCGTGACGTAACCAAGATTACGTCAAAAACATGCATTGATAAAAAAGTCGGCACAAAATGGGTCAGAGTAAACGTCGGCACATCGGACAATTACCTGTATCTCACGGCAAATTCATCAACTCTCATAGCAAGTCATCCCGTTTCGCTCACCGGTTCGGGCTCTTACCGCTGCATAACCACATTCACGCTATACGCAAAAACAAGCGAACCAATCACGCTCATCAAGTTCGCAGAATATTAAGGTTCAAGAAAGGAGTAATAGCTTTTGAAGAAGTATGTTTCTTATGATAAACTATTATTAACATGCATAATAGTTCTTTTTTCAATTTATTTATCTATTACATTAATCTCTACGTCTTTTGCTGACTATACCACAACCGCAACATGTTCTCATACTGCTCTTGGAGTACAGTATTCTGAAGTAGCACACCCGCACAAATATTTTAGAACCTGTAAGAGTTGTAATACTAAGGTCTACGTTGGTGGTCATGCCACTAAGAATCATGGTGACGGTTCATGGGGTAGTGGAACTTGTCCGCAATGTGGATCTCATTCTTATCCAATCCCTACCGTCGATCAGATAAACGCTTCTCTTAAACAGCACCCCCACATAGTTGGCGTAAAATGCAAGTGCGGCAGTGTAAAATATACTGACCCACAAATCAATCCTGACTGTTCTTCTTGCATAAGTACATATAACATCAAAAGCAAGTCAGCCACCGGCAACAGCGTATTATATCTTTCTTATTTAGATGGAGATTCCGGTGCCGCAATTTCTACGACGTTCCCTGTACCCGTAAAAATGACATTTCAAAGCAAGTATTCTAAGAGCGGTTCAAACTTCACATCATATTCATCAAAAATTACTTGCGTTTTCAATCAAAACTCTGTTCCACCCGAAGCAAAAAGCCGACTACACCTTTTCGCAACTGCACAAGTAGATTACTACAACAGTTCGAATTCAAAGTTATACACAAATACGCTATCTGCACCGGCTTCAAACCCCATGCCTGCAAGTCGCACTGGCGGAAAATTTTCAAAGTCTCCCATTCCAAGTTACTCTTTAGCTGGAGCAACTGGATACGCAGAAGGTCTTATTCCTCCACGCAGCGTTTCCGTAAAATTAACATATACTTTTTAAGAGGTGATTATCAATGAAAAAGAAAACCGCAATAATATTATGTTCCGTTTTGGCGGTTATAATAGTCTGCTCGATATGCGTTGTTTCGTTCGGCGACGAGATATCGTTCCTTAAGTCACTGGGCATAAGCTCAAAGCAGAGCGACGACACGGTGCTTGCCGAGTACAAGGACTTCAAGGTCACGCAGGGCATGGTGAACTTCCAAAAGAGAGCCGCAAATCTTGCCGGAGACAACACGAACATTGAGGCAAGCGATTACACAAAGGATGCCATAATTGACCGTCTGCTTATAGGGCGGATGCTCGTCGAGGAGGCGGAAAGCCGCGGCGTTGCAGCAACCAAGGCCGAGATGGAAGATAACCTCAGCTCGCTCAAGGCAAGCTACAACGATTATCCCGAGGTCAAAAAGCAGGTCGATGAGTATTGCTCCGGCGCAGGGCTGAGCATAGACGAATACTGGACGCAGGTTTATGACCAGTCGTATGACCAGATATCAAGAACAAATCTCCGTATCCTGCTCGGCAAGGATTTCTGCAAGGAAACCGGCTATAACGGCAGCGTTGACGATGCGCTGATGACCGATGAGTTTGACCAATACTATAACGACCACCGCGCGCAGCTTTTGAAGGAGCATCAAAGCGACGTGAAATATTACAGCTGACGGCGTTGCATCGGCATGTATGTTTTGATATAATCCAAGAAAGCAAGGAGGTAACGCCATGAATAAAATATGCCCGTACTGCGGCGGTGAGCTGCTGACAGGATACATTCAAAGCCGCGACGGCGTTTGCTGGAGCGAAAAGAAAAAGCTTGTGTCCGCTCTGCCGGGGCTTGCAAAGGATGAACTGTATCTTCCCGATGGGCACATCGGAAAAGAGGTCACGGCGTTAAACTGCCCGAAATGCCGCGTTATACTTATAAATTACGAGGATTATCCCTATGACCACCCGATATTTCACAAGAATGATAAGGCATAAAAAATCCGCCCCGTGGGGCGGATTTTTCATACCTAAAATTATTCTATGCCGGTCACGGTATAGCCCTGATCGACAACGGCCTGCTTCAAGGCACTGTCGGCAACTGCTTTTTCCAGAGTTACCACTGCGGTTCCTGCGGTGTGGCTGACCTCGGCAGACTTTACGCCGTCGAGCGCTTCAAGAGCCTTTTTAACGTGCATCTCGCAATGATTACACATCATGCCTTCGATCTTAATGGTCTTTTCCATTTGTTTTGTCTCCTTTTTGATTGGTGTTTTTAATTTTTTGCGGAGCTTGTGATCTCTGCTCGGGTCGTGCATTTTGAAAAGATTCAGGCGGAGAGCGTTTGTCACTACGCTGAAGCTTGAAAGACTCATTGCTGCCGCGGCAAACATCGGGTTGAGCTGCCAGCCGAGCACACTTATAAACACGCCGGCGGCCAGCGGAATGCCGATGATGTTATAGATAAACGCCCAGAACAGATTTTCGTGAATGTTCCGCAGCGTTGCGCGGCTGAGGCGGATAGCGGCCGGAACATCGGACAGGCGGCTTTTCATCAGCACCACGTCCGCAGCGTCGATCGCAACGTCGGCTCCCGCTCCGATCGCGATGCCTATATCCGCGCTCGTGAGCGCCGGAGCGTCGTTCACGCCGTCGCCGACCATGATGACTTTTCCCTTTTCCTTGAGTCTGCGGATGACGCTCTCCTTACCGTCGGGAAGTACGCCGGCAATCACCTCGTCCACGCCGGCTTTTGCGCCGATAGCCTTTGCCGTGCGCTCGTTATCGCCGGTGAGCATAACAACGTGTATGCCCATGTTTCGCATCTGCTCTATGGCCTGCGGACTGTCGTCCTTTATGACATCGGCAACGGCGATTATGCCGATAAGCGCTCCGCCGCGTGCAAAAAGCAGCGGAGTTTTCCCTTCCTCGGACAGGCGCTCGGCTCTTTTTGCCGTTTCATCGGGCACGGCTATCTGTCCGCTTATGAATTTGAAGCTGCCGCCGAGAAGCTCCGCTCCGTCAAGCGACGCGGTAAGTCCGTTTCCGGGCAAGGCTTCAAAGCGCTCGACCTCAAAAGCCGTGAGACACTCCTGCTCTGCCCTTTGAGTTATCGCGCGAGCTAAGGGATGCTCGCTTTTTTTCTCGAGCGCGTAGGCTGCGGACAAAAGCTCGGTTTCGCTTATGCCGCCTGCCGGGATAAGATCCGTAACGCGCGGCTCGCCGCGGGTTATGGTTCCTGTCTTATCAAGCGCAACGATCTGCGCCTTTCCCGTTTCCTCGAGCGATACCGCAGTTTTGAACAGAACGCCGTTTTTTGCACCCATTCCGTTGCCGACCATGATGGCAACAGGCGTTGCAAGGCCGAGGGCACAGGGACAGCTTATAACGAGCACCGAAATGCCGCGCGCCAGTGCAAAGCCAACCGTTTGACCGGCTATGAGCCATGCGGCAACGGTTATCGCAGCTATCGTAATGACCGCCGGCACAAATACGCCCGAGACCTTGTCAGCGACCTTTGCGATCGGCGCTTTAGTTGCGGCAGCGTCGCTCACCATGCGGATGATCTGAGAAAGCGTCGTATCCTCGCCGACGCGCGTCGCCTTGCAGCGGATAAAGCCCGAGCGATTCATCGTTCCGGCCGAGACCTGACTTCCGGTCGCTTTGTCAACGGGGATGCTCTCGCCGGTGAGCGTCGATTCATCGACGGCACTGCTGCCGTCGATCACCATACCGTCAACCGGGATGCTCTCGCCGGGGCGCACGAGGAACACGTCGTCCTTTGCGACCTGCTCGATCGGCACGGTCATTTCCGCGCCGTTTCTTTCGACCGTTGCGGTTTTGGGCGCAAGCTTCATTAAGCTTTTGAGCGCATCGGTGGTCTTGCCCTTTGAGCGCGCTTCAAGCATTTTTCCGAGCGTGATGAGAGCAAGTATCATGGCCGCCGACTCAAAGTAAAACTCGTGCATATAGCTCATAACTGCCGCCGCATCGCCCTTTACCTGAGCATCGGTCATGGCAAACAGCGCAAACGTGCTGTAGCCGAAGGCCGCCGTTGCGCCCAGCGCGACAAGCGCATCCATATTAGGCGCGCGGTGCCACAGGCTTTTGAAGCCGCTGATGAAAAACTTCTGGTTTATGACCATTATTACGATCGTAAGCAGCATCTGCAAAAGGCCCATAGCCACATGGTTTCCGTCAAAAAAGCCCGGCAGAGGCCAGCCCCACATCATGTGCCCCATGGAAACATACATGAGCACGATCAAAAAGCCGAGCGACGCTATAAGCCGCTTTTTCAGAACCGGCGTTTCTCTGTCTCTGAGCGCATCCTCATCGGCAGACTTTCTTGCGATCAGCTCCTGCCTGCCCTTAGGCGAGGCATCGTATCCTGCCGCGCGGACTGCCGCAATTATATCCTCGGCGGAGGCCGTGCCCTCAACGCCCATGGAATTTGTCAGCAGGCTGACCGAGCAGGAGCTTACGCCCTTAACGCCCGACACCGCCTTTTCGACTCTCGCCGAGCAGGCGGCGCAGCTCATGCCGGTAACAGTGTATTGCTCCATTGTTTTTAATAACACCTTCTTTTATTTCATAAGCTTCTGCAATGTCGCAACAAGCTCGTCTATGACCTCATCCTTGCCCTCGCGGATATCTCTTGCGACGCAGCCCCGGATATGGCTGGCCAGCAGCTCCTTGTTAAAGGCATTGACAGCGGCGTTCACCGCAGCAGACTGCGTCAGAATATCCGCGCAGTAAGCGTCCTTTTCGAGCATTCCGCGAATCCCGCGGATCTGCCCCTCGATACGGTTAAGTCTGTGTATCAGTTTTTTTCGCTCTTCCTCCGAGCGCTTTGTCGTTTTGCCGCAGCATGCACACATTTCTTTGTCAGGCATTGTTAAGCCTCCTTCTATACCCCGTGGGGGTATTATATACCCTATAGGGGTATATGTCAACAGTACGATGAGAAAATATGAAAGCGGTGCAGCCCGTATGGACTGCACCGCAAAAATACGATCTATTCAAATTATATTCTGCACGGAAAGCGAAAATATATTCGCTTTACTGCTTCCACCTTTTGCAGCGGTTTGCTATACGCTTTTTCCGCCGCACACCATGGATGATAAAATACGCGGCCAGCAGCACAACAACGGCACACATGCAGACGATCGCATATGTATCAACGCCGCCCTGCGTTTTGACCTGAAGCCACAGCGAGTCGGTAAAGCGGCTGGTATCCTCGGAGAGGTTAATGAACGCGCGTCCGTTTGCAAGCGTTTCCTCAGTCGGATACGCGATCTCGCTCTCGGCAGTCTCGGGGTCCATATACTGCTTTGCCTCGGATATCGGCGTTGAGTAGCCGAGATAGTCAAGGTTTTCGCCCGATATCTCGGGGTCGCACAGGAAGTTTATATACGCCTCCGCTGCGGCCTTGTTCTGGCAGCCTTTCGGGATGCAGGCAGCGTCGATAAAGAGGTTGAAGCCCTCCTTCGGGAAATAGAAGCCGAGGTCGGGGTTTTCCTGCTGCATGAGCAGATAGTCGCCCGCGTAGTATGGCGCTATCCATGCCTCCTCGCGCTCCATCTTGCTGAATATCTGGTCCATAACATAGCCCTGCACGAGCGGCTTCTGCTCGATGAGCTTATATGTCGCCGATCTCAGCTCGTCCTGATCCTCGCTGTTTATGTCAATGCCCAGCAGAAGCTCGGCTATGGCAAACGCATCGCGCGGATTATCGAACATGAGTATCTTGCCGGAATACTTCTCGTTCCACAGCAGATCCCATGAGCCGATATCGCTCTCGGAAACGTACTTTTTGTTGTAAATAACGCCGACCGTTCCCCATGTATACGGCACGGAGTATTTATTCTCCGGATCGTAGGACGTGTTTTTATACGCCTCGTCAACGAGTGCGTAGTTCGGGATATTCGAATAGTCAAGCTCTTCGAGCATATCCTCGGCGATAAGGCGCGCTATCATATAGTCCGAGGGGATGATAACGTCATAGGTGCTGCCGCCGGTCTTGAGCTTGGTGTACATGGTCTCGTTTGAATCGAAGGTCATGTAGTTTACCTTGATGCCGGTTTTTTCGGTGAAGGCCTTGTTGACATCAATATATCCGTCGGTTCCGTCGGATATGTACTGGCCCCAGTTATAGACGTTTATCGTCACGTCGTCGGCCTTTGCCTGAACGGGCAGCATTGTGAAGATCATGATCGCGCACAGCAGCAGCGGTACTATTCTTTTCATGCGCCCACCTTCTTTCCGCGGCGGAACGCACGGCGATTTTCACGCGAGCGCTTGGCATCCCGCTCCTGCAGGAGATTCATGAGCACCATGACTATGAGTATCGCGGCAAACAGCAGCGTAAACAGCGCATATATCTTCGGCTGGAGCGGCTTTTTGGTGTAGTTATATATCTCCACCGGCAGCGTGACAAAGCGCGGACCGTAAACAAAATAGCTGATGACAAAATCGTCAAGGCTCATGGTGAAGGCCATGAGAGCGCCGGAAACGATGCCCGGCGTTATCTCGTGGATAACGACCTTGTAAAACGCCTGCCACGGCGTGCAGCCGAGGTCGAGCGCCGCCTCGCGCAGGTTCGGATCCATCTGCTTGAGCTTCGGCATGACCGAAAGTATGACATACGGCAGATTGAAGGTTATGTGCGCAATAAGCAGCGTTGCAAAGCCGAGGATGTTGTTTATCTTCATCATCGTTCCGACGAAGGCAAACAGCAGCGCAAGCGATACGCCGGTGACGATCTCGGGGTTAGTCAGCGGAATATTCGTAACGCCCATCGTGAAGCGGCGAAGGCGCGGCCCCATCGAGTGAATGCCGAGGGCTGCGCAGGTGCCGAGGATGGTTGCGAATATCGAGGACAAAAGCGCAACGATAACGGAGTTTAACAGCAGCGGCAAAAGAACGCTGTCGCGGAAAAGCTCCTTGTAGTTATCAAAGGTGAAGCTCTTGAAAACGGCAATATCCATGCCGCTGTTGAACGAGCCGACGGCGAGGACTATCATCGGGATGTACAGGAACAGCAGGACGATGACAGTAAAGACCTTGTTGAAATTCTTCACAGCGTCACGACCTCCTCTTCCTCATCGCCGAAGCGGTTCATGACCCCGATGCAGATGAATATCATCACCATGAGTATAAGGCTCAGAGCAGCGCCGAGGTTCGGGTTGTAAGCGGTCTTGAACTGGCTCTCGATAACGTCGCCGATGAGCGTCGTTCCGGAGGAGCCGAGCTTCTGGGAAATGTAAAACGTCGATACCGCCGGAACGAACACCATCGTAAAGCCCGAGATTATTCCGGGCACCGAAAGCGGAAGTATCACGCGTTTAAAGACGTTCACGCTGTTGCAGCCGAGATCCTGCGCGGCCTCGATAAGGCGGCGGTCGATCTTCATTATCACGGTGTACAGCGGCATTATCATGTACGGAAGATAGTTATAGACCATGCCGAGCACAACAGCGCCGTTATTGCGGATAAGCGGCAGCGGCTGAAGGCCGATAGCGGTTATGAAATTATTGATAATTCCGGTATCCTCCGTGAGCGCTACCCACGCGAGGGTGCGCAGAAGGAAGCTTATGCACATCGGCAGCATAACGAGCATGTACAGAAAGCGCTGAGTCGTCTCCTTACAGTTTGCGATAAAATACGCAACGGGGTAGCCGATGACGATGCATATAAGCGAGGAGATGAGCGCAAGCCATATGCTCTTTATGAGTATAGGCATGTAATTGCCGAGGTTTGCGATGTTTGCAAAGGTAAATTCGCCTGTGGCTGCGTCGGTGAACGCATAGTAGGCGACAATGGCAAGCGGCACTATCGTAAACAGTGCCATCCAGACAAGATAGGGTGCGGCAAGAGCTTTATTCTTCATCTTCGCCGCCCTCCGAGGCCTCCTCGCTCTCTTCGGCGTCTTCCGGATAGAGGTCGGGGTCGTCCATCTCATCGTACTCGGCGGAATAGGAGCTGTAGTCTCCGAACATGCCGGAGTACTCGCTCTTGTGCATAATGTGGATATCCTCAGGCTCAAGGCGGATACCGATATACGAGCCGACCTCGTAGAAGTCGGTCGTCTGGATGAGCCACTTAAAGCCCTTGAAATCAACTATCGTATCATAATGCACGCCCTTGAACGTTACCGAGGTGACGGTTCCGCAAAGGTGGCCGTCGTCCGGTGCGACAATGTCGATATCCTCGGGGCGGATAACAACATCGACAGGCTCGTTCTTTTCAAAGCCGAAGTCCACGCACTTGAATTTGCGGCCGAAGAATTTGACCAGTCTGTCCTCAAGCATAATACCGTCGAGGATATTGCTCTCGCCGATGAAGTCGGCAACAAATGCGTTCTTCGGCTCGTTATAAATATCCTCGGGCGTGCCGATCTGCTGGATGCGGCCCTTATCCATGACAACGACGGTGTCGGACATGGAGAGCGCCTCCTCCTGATCGTGGGTAACATATATAAAAGTGATGCCCATCGCCTGCTGAATGCGCTTTAGCTCGTTCTGCATATCCTTGCGCAGGCGCAGATCGAGCGCGCCGAGCGGTTCGTCAAGAAGCAGGACCTTGGGACGGTTAACAAGAGCGCGCGCAATGGCAACACGCTGCTGCTGACCGCCGGAAAGCTGCGATACCTTGCGGTTTTCAAAGCCCTTGAGGCTTACGATCTCGAGCATTTCGGTAACGCGCTCGTCGATCTCTTCCTCGGACAGCTTTGCAAGGCGAAGGCCGAACGCGACGTTTTCATAAACATCAAGATGCGGAAACAGCGCATACTTCTGAAACACCGTGTTGACCTTACGTTTGTGAGGCGGGACATCATTGATCCTCACGCCGTCAAAAAGCACGTCGCCGCCTGTGGGCTTTATAAAGCCGCCGATTATTCTGAGCGTGGTGGTTTTTCCGCAGCCGGAGGGGCCGAGCAGCGTAAGGAATTCCTTATCATTAAAATACAGGTTAATATCGTCTAAAACGATCTCGTCGTCAAACGCCATTTGACAATTCACAAGGCGAATGAGTTCTTTGGACATTTATCCTCCCCCATTTCATAAAAAATACGAGAAAGGGCACTGCGGACCTGCGTCCGGCGTGCCCTTTGCATCGTGAACAATATACATAATAAATCCCTGAAAGTCAACAGCTTTCCCGATATTTTTCGATAATTTTTCAAATACCGTCAAGGCTTGAGATACCAAAGTATTTTTCTGCAAATTCAACGCTTTCGACGGTGAAGCATTTGCCCCTTAAATACTCGAGTATGCCGGCGTCGGTCGGGAATGCAAACTCAAGCTTATACGAGTAAAGCGCCTGCCCTTTTTCGCCGAAATTTTTGTTGAACCGCTCGCTGCCGTACTTTCCGTCGCCCAGAAGCGGCATGCCGGCATGAGCCATCTGCGCGCGTATCTGATGCGTGCGCCCGGTGAGCAGTCGGCACTCCATGAGCGAGAGCGCGCCCGAGGTTTTGATGAGCTTGTATTCCGTAACGGCTGTCTTGGCTCCCGGCTCGGGGCGGTTTTTGACATAGACCTGATTTTTTGCTGCGTCCTTGAACAGATAGTTCTCCAGTCTGCCGCGCGGCTGCTTGGGTTTTCCATGCACGGCGCAGAGATAATATTTTTCTATCTCCCTGTCGCGGATCTTGTCGTTTAATATTCTCAGCGCCTCGGCATTTTTCGCCGCGATGACTATGCCGCCTGTGTTTCGGTCGATGCGGTTGCACAGGGCCGGTGCAAAGGAGTTCTCCCCTTTCGGATCCCACTCGCCCTTCTGCGCAAGATACGCCTGAATGTTCGCAATGAGCGTGTTATAGTCCCACGCTCCCGCGCTGTGGCACAAAACGCCCGGCTTTTTGTCGGCAAGGATGATGTTCTCATCCTCATAGACGATGTTTATCCGCGGTTTTCCGACCTTGAGGTAGGCGTTTTCCTCGCGCGGCTTTTCAAAAAACTCATCGTTTATGTAAAGGCTCAAAACATCGCCCTCTGATAGGCGCGTGTCGCGCTTTGCGCCCTTGCCGTTTAATTTTATGCGCTTAATTCTTATATACTTTTGCAGCAGCGTTTCCGGCAGCAGCGGCACAGCCTTGCCGACAAATCGGTCAAGCCGCTGACCTGCGTCGTTTCGCCTTACGGTCAGTTCTTTCATACGCGCTATTATACACGCCGAGGGCGAAAAAAATCAAGCCCCCGGAAAGGCCGGCTGACACAAGAAAACACACGCCAAAAAAGGCGGAGCAAGCACGAATGCCTTCGTTGCGACGGCTTGGTATACACAAAGTATGCCTGCGCCGCCGCGCCTTGACCTCGCACTTGCTCCGTCATTTTTGGTGCTTTGCAGTTTTGAAGCTGAGATTTTTTGCTCCTGCAAGGACAAAGTTGCAGAGCATACTGTCGTATTCTCAAGACTTTGGACGCCGCAGGGGCGAAAAAGATCGTTTCAAAACCGTTTGTTTTCTTATGTCAGTCGGCCTAACATCCGAGGACTTGATCACTTATATTTATACTCATTAAGCCTTCTGCATGCCTCTGACGGTCATCCAAACCATGCCTGCGAGATATGCTGCTCCGAAAATACCGATACCTGCTACCATTGTTGTGCGCTCCTTTCAAATTTTAGGCCTTGAGTTGATTTCTCTTTGCATGTTTCATTATAGCTATTCCGCCGAGAAAATCAACTGTTTTCTACAAAAACGAGTTTCGCATTTTGTGCATGTTGCACAGTTTTCCTTGTTTTGCAGCCGCATTTTGAAAACTTGCAGAATTGCTTTTGCAGGCATTTTGCAGTTTGCATAATGCAAGGCTTCATTATTCGTTTTGGCCCTGTGGCGGTGTGTAAACGCCCTGTTTTTGCAAGTTTTTGTGTGAGTGCTATGCAAAAACGCATTGCAGGGAGAAAATCGGCTTGCATTTTCCTGCGATTTGAACCGGCAAAGCATGCATTTTTGTTTCCGTCTGCAAGCCGGGCGTGCAAGAACGCGGCGGTGAAAACCGCCGCGAAAATTAAGATGTATTAAGAATTTCGTTAAAACAGCACAGCCGCCGGAGATATCTGCACACAAATAAGTGCAGAAACGAGCATGCCCGATCTCAAGCCCTGCACGACTCGCCGCCCGATTCTGCATTTTGCCGCTTTGGCGGCGCTCTGAAAATCCAAAGTGCTGCTCCGATGGGAGCATATATCCAGGGGAAGCTGACATCTGCGGTCAGTATGGCTCGGTACATCCAATAAAATATCGTGTTCTGAGAAAGCGGTATCGCCTGATTGCCGCCTTCCGCCGCAAGCAGCCACATTTCGCACGGTATGACGATCACATAGCTTGCAAGCAGCAGAAATATTATAGCAGCTCTTGCGATGCGCGACTTGCGCGTCAAAATTGGCTCAACCTTGGCAAAATGCGATATGAGCTGCATTACGCACCACCCGGCAAATATTATTATCGGTGGGCACAGCAAAGCAATAAGCACTTCAACAGATCGTGCATGGTACGTCTCATACATGACGGTCTGTGCTGCTTGCAGTACCATTGCAAAAGCCACAGTACATACCGCCGTTATGCTTACTCTCACAATTGTTTTCAAAGCATTTTGTTTTCTCTTGTCTGCCGGAAGTCCGTAGAACACCGTGTTCGCGTCTGTCTCCAGAACATTGGCAATGCTAACGATCATATCAACATCCGGTCGAGTCCTGCCGGTTTCATAATTTGAAACGGTCTGACGGGTGACGAACAGCTTTTCGGCAAGCTGATCCTGTGTCAGGCCCTTACTCTCACGCAGATAGCGTATATTCTTCCCGATGTCTCTCATATCATCACCTCGACATAAGCCGGCGAAAATCGAACGCGTATCGGCTTTCGTCAGATTAAGCATACCACGGCACCTTGCTTTTGTCACGCAAGGATGCTTTTACATAAGAAAAATCAGCCGCAAAGCGGCTGATTAGTTACTTTCTTCTTCGGGAACGGCCGCGGTCGGCATACATGCGATTGTCCGCAATACGGCTGTCGGAATCCTTCATAAACTGCTTGAGCTTATCCTCAAACGCCTGATCCTCCGTGGGCGCTGCGACCTGCCCGGACGGCTGCTGCGGCTGCTTGGGCGGCCTGCTCTGCTGCTCGGAGCG
>ULWY01095243.1_pt1 | contig 25079 bp, 29 predicted proteins | sample 1960761 | NCBI WGS metagenome assembly ULWY01 (sample SAMEA4835824, study PRJEB28245) | human gut metagenome | biome: gut microbiome; material: fecal sample | place: Denmark | collected 2008 | reverse complement strand
CTGTGCGGCCTGTTCCGAAGCGACGCGGTTCGCTTCCTGCTCCTTGACCCACTGCTCTTCCGTGCCGGTATACCCGTACTTGACGGCGATCGCGTAGGCACTGTATGGGCCGATTTTCGTTTTCTTGCTCATTTATATACCGCCTCCAAATTGCCCTGACCGTCATCCTGCAAGGTGACGTCATCGGTCAGGTTATCTGATACCACAAGCGACAGAGTGCCGCTGTTGTCATCGTCTTCCAGATACAAAAAGCCTTTGTTCTCTGCTGCCTGTGCGGCAAGCTCTGCCTGACGAGTGGCTTCGGCGGCGCTGGTAGCGGAGGGCCGGGCGTTTTTCTCGGCGTTCTCCGCGCTTACCAATGCCGACGCCGCGCTCGCTGCCGCTTCATCGGCAGATGTTATTGCCCGCTCTGCCGCGTCCAGCGCTTCCGTTTTGGACTGCTCCGCCGATGCTGCCGATTCCTTCACGGCATCCACAAAAGCCTGCCATGCGGGTGTTCCCGGTTCCGGCTCTGTGCCGTCCTCCGTGCCGGAGTTTGCGGCCACCCTGTAGCGCAGGTCAGCGCTGGTCACGGTCTTGGTGCCGTCGCTGCCCTCAAAGGTGATGCAGCCATTGCCGGGCTGTGCGGTCACGCTGGCAGGTACATCCACATAGCCGTCCACCACCAGCGAGGAAAGCGGGTCTTTGCCGTCCGGGACGTGCCAGAAGCAGCGGATAGCCAGCCCTTCCCACTCACCGGAAGCGGTGACAGCAAGGCGGTACACGCCTCGGTTCTTAGTGTAGCCGAAGCGCAGCATCTGCTCATAGCCTGCCAGCTTTGCAGCGCCGTTGGAGGCAAGAGATACGCTAAGTTCGATCATAAGCGCGCTCCTCTCTTATGCGGTATAAGGCTCGCCGGTGACGTTTTCGTACTCCGCAGCAGTCAAGCGCTGACGCTCCACCAGCAGTTTGACCATGTCTTTGTTCCAGTGGCCAGCGGTGTATGCGTCCTTGGGGGTGACGCTGCTTTCGATGGGCACGCCATCAAGAAGACACAGATACTCCATCAGTGAGGCGGTTTTTGCGGTGTCGGCATCGTTGTTTAGAAAAAGAGAATTGAACGTATCCGCGTTCATTGGCGTGCCTTCAACGATAGGCTTGTCGTTACGGACGAGAGTGACAACCTCTGATGTGCCATCAGATTTTATCATAGTCCAACGCCCGGGATATTTTGCCTTTCGGTCAACAAAGCGCATTAGGGTTCACCTCCACATATAAGCTCAGAACAATAGATTGAATGGTCTTTAGCCATCGCTTCAATATCAAACAAAACCTTTTCCAACTGATTGACAATCGAAAAACGATAGCTGAAACTTCCCGGAGTTTCAGGGGTGGAACTTTTTCCGCTGCATTTTGAACGAATGGAGGATATGTTGCTCAACCATCTAGTGCAGTCATCAGTAGTCAAGTAGTCATCTACGCCCCAGACCGCTTCCGTAGGCTCAATGACCGTAACAGTGCCAGAGAAGAGAATCTTGCTGTCTCCATCGTAGTAAGCGCTGGCGTTGGCGATGTCGATAAGACCATTCTCTACCACCCACTCGGGTTCCACCGAGGGCGGATAGAAGTTGTTAACGGCGGACATATACAGCTGATACTCCACGCCCTTTTCGAGTGGAAGGTCTCCCATGTCAAGGGTCACGTCGTTGTAGCCCCGGATAAGCTCCAGCGAGAGATCTACCAGTCGGGTTTGGTCAGCCGCCTTGCGTAGGATGGCCCGGCTTTTTCCGGCCACAAAGCCCTTGATGCGGAAGGACATCGAGTGGAGCAGCAAACCGGACTTTTTGGCGGTCAGCGGCACAAAGAACTCGGCGTGGGAGGGGTAGGCGTCCCACGATGGAATATCGCCGTCTTGGTTTCTCGCTGTAACAACTTCTACTTTTTTTTGAACAATTCTTGCAGAATAATCTGCGCCAACGATTTCGGCGAGTTCTTTGATTCCGTTTTCAATGCGGTTGTAATCGGTGTAGCTGAGTGCACCTTTCATGCCAGCGGCCCATTCTTGCTGCTCCTCTTCTGTCCATGTTCCGGTTCTGGCTTTGACAGCGATTTCTTTTATGCGGTCAATATCCGCTTGCGTGCGGTCTGTAATCCATGTTGCCATGTAATCACCTTTCAAAAACTAATTTGCCATTGGCATCGATTTGTGTGGTTTCGGACAGGGTAAACGAAGGATGTGCGCAATAATAGAGCAAATTAGGCCCAAAGGTAGCCGTATGACCCCACAATACTGAAAATCCAGAATTTCCGTCGATGACAGTGTCTTCAAGAGTTGTAACCATCCTACTCAGAAAATCTTTACGGTCGCTGGAATGGTAACCAGAGGCATACGCGGCACTATAAAGGTAAGGAGTTCGAGTGAACACGCGGCAGCTACCATCAGTGATAGCTGCATTATCGGCAGCAAGCATGGATTCCAATATGACCTTGGCCTGCGGGAACGAAGTTCCTTCATTGTATTTATAGTCAGGAGAGTTCTTTGTCCAGCCAAAAACGTCATTGCCTTCGCAATCGGCTCCACATTCATGCGCAGAAGGCAAAAATACAGCTTTAGACATAGTGCTCACCTTGCTGCTTCCAACAGAGAAATCCATAGCAGTAAAGCCGGGAGTGTAATAAAATGTAGTGCTGCCAATCGCTTCTTTTTGTGCCGAAGAGAAGGTATTGAGATACTCGCCATTAAGCCATGTGTTTATATCGCTCTGTGCATAAGCAGACCAACTGGAGTCCCAATTCATAAGGGCTGGATAACACTTACGAATCAAAAGCGTACGTCCTGCCCCGTTCAACTCGCTTTCATAGTCATGCTTGGCGGCAATGAACTCCACGACGTTGCTGCCCTCGTCCATAAGCACCGTCTTGCCCTCCGGAATATCGGAAAGATAATATTCAGTGGTGAGGAACGAACAGCTGGCAGAATTGCCACCAGCGGAAGCAGTAACGATAGTTGTGCCGGGGGAGTTCCATTTGACCTGACAAGTGGACTTTCCCTCTGTATTGGTAAGCACATGGAGGGAAACAATACCTTCGGGAGAAGCAGACCAGCTGATTTTGGGTGAATCTTGGGAGGCAGGGGAAAGAGTAGCAGTGATCACTACAGACTGTCCCCACTCGAGTGTCTCGTTGGATTTGTCTACGATCAAAGACTTAACATCCGCCATCATATATCCTTCAAGCTTGCCTTTAAAGCACCCATTGTAGGTGTAAGACACATTTGTCAGTAACAGAGTTGCGCTGTAATCGAACTGATGATGGATTTTCACGAAATCCAAAGCGTCCGTTGTGGGACTGGCTCGATATTCCAAAGTGGCTTTGCGCCGATTAGAAAGCACGCTGTAAGATTCCGTAAGGGCGTTTCGAGACTTTTCAAGCGTAGACTCAGAAAGAAGAGCGTTGCTCAAGCTCTGGGATACGCCACGCCCGGAAGGGTTTTCAGGGTAAGCGTATGTTTTGTTCCCAACAGAGGTCGTGACATTAAGAAGGTTTTGTGCGAAAGTGATTTCAGGCCAAGAATAATTGTTGAGAAGAGTGATGTCCTCAACATCCGTACCGGAGCCAAATTCATACGCCCGCTTGATGGTGATAACGCCATCTCGCGTCTGATATAGTGCCATGCCCGCTGCATTGGCTGCGAGCTGCAAAATATCAGAGTTTTTATACGAAGAGCCATCCGAAGAGATGTCAGCAGAATAATCTTTCAGTTCGTCCGAAATATCGAATGTGATTTCATCTGCCTCCAACAGCTCCAAAGCGTCGTAGCACATCTCATAGAGCGTACCGTATTTTCTGCCGGTGTAGGTGGTGGACATCAAGTAAAGAAAGGAGTCGCGGGCGGAAAAGCTTGCCTCAATACTGTTGGCGGGAACACTCCACTCCGACAGGAAGAACTTGCCACCATTGACCCACTCGACCTTACCATCAATATCCATGCCGTAGCGCACAGAGATGGGCTGACGTTCATAAATATATTTGTAGATGCCTTGAGGATTGACAGAATCCCATGTACGGTCGCTATTATCAAGGCTAAACGAAATACTTTCCTGTGAAAGCTGACCGGAAATCGGGTCACGAGAAGAGGTGTGACGAAAGGAAAGGATTTTCGTCTTGTCAAAAATCAGATATCGTCCAATTCTGAACTGTTCAATCCGGGCCTTGCGATTCGGAATGCACCAATCCAAAACTTCTACTTTAACGAAATCAAACCCGTTCAGCTCAATCTCCACATCAGAGGATACCGATGTATTCCCTGTAACGGTGACAGAATTAAGCTCTTGCGTGCCAAGATAAGAAGTGACTTTGAAGCTGGTAGCGTATTCGTTGAAAATAGACGACCAGATAATATTGACGCCCGGAACGGAAGATTTTACCTCATTGAAAAACATGGCAAAAAGGACAGGATGGTTAGAAGTGCTGAAGATTGTAGAGCTGACAAACCCGGTGTTTTCATACGGAGCAGAAGCGGGAACAACTTTGCAGCTTCCATCAAGCACACAAAGATTAGGCTCTCCTGTGCCATATTTTGTAAAGGAAGCCACTCCCGCCTGTGAAAGAGCATTCGCGCTTGCAAAAGCGCTCATAGCAGACGTGACGAACTTTGCCTTTTTGTTTACACCCGGTGCAGTGATGCCAACCGTTATCTCAACAAAAGTTTCCGGTACAAGTGTATCGTTGAACTTCTGCATCCATTTGTCGGTAGTTCTTTCCATACATTACACCTCAACAAGAGACAATTTTGCGCCAGTCCACCCCATAACACTGCCGTTGTTCGGGCTTCTGCGCCACATTCCGGCAGTTCGATCAGAAACATACATCTGCCGCGTCGTGTATCCTGCGGTCGCCTGATTGTAAAACCGAACAGAGCAGTAAAAATTAGCGGTAAATAGGCTTAGAATGGTGGCCCATTGCTTGGCAGTAAGATAATTCCAAGACATCGTGACTTTTGCTACGTCATTCCGTACGACAGCTCCAACGACTTTGCCTTGAACATTTCGTCCAGAGTCCACGATCGTGCTGGTAGTTCCCTCATAAGAGGACGGCTCCGGTAGCTCTACGCCGTTCACCGTAACCAGTGCAGGAATATTAGCCATCGAAACCGTCCTTTCTTAATAAGAGTAGACCTCAGTGCCCATAATGGATACGCCCCGGTCTTTCTTCACTTTATCAACAGAGGCGGCAATTTGCTTGCCGTCAAGGTATACGTTCACGTTCTGCTCTTTCAACAGCTCTTCACCGTAACGCTGCCAGATGTCGAGGAATGCGTTGTAGCAGCCGTTGTACACAGCGTCTCTCATGTCCTCAGAGCTTCCTCCGGCCGCAGAATAAGTACCACTATAAGAGGAGCTGGATGTCGAGGAATTGTAACTAGAGCTTCCAACGTACTGAGATGTATCGCTGTAACTACTGGTAGACCGGCCGCCGCCAAGTTTCGATACGATTCCAGCGATTGCAACACCAAGGGTCGCGGCAGCAGCAAGGGCTACGATTCCAGCGGGAAGTCCAAAAATCGTAGCGCTGAGGGCGGCACCCACAGCAGAAAGCATTCCTGCCACTGCGGTTCCGATGGTGCTTACCAGACTTGCAAACCCGGCAAAAATCGTCGGGAAAGAGCTGAGTAAACCACCAGAGAGCGCCGCACTGATGGCTTTAGCTGCCGTTGCGAGAGGAGACTTCACGTTTCCGAAAGCCTGCGTAATGCCGGAAAGCATCGTCTGAGTTTCAGCGGAAACCTTTCCAAAGTTTTGGGTCAGATTGTTCACCAGATTTTTCCCAATGGTAGCAGCGGTGTTCAGCAGAGAAGAAGCTTGGCTTTTCAATTCTTTGCTTAGTCTGCTTACAAGGTCGCTTGCAACGGACTTGGCGCGTTTACGCTGCTCATCGCCCATAGCACCCCAAATGCCAGCGGCGATCGTAGTGCCGACCGTTTTCCAATCGCCGCTCTGCGCAGCCTGAATGAAAGTTTGCACCGTACCGAAGAAGTTGGTCTTGAGGTTGTTATCGAGTTCGGCCCACTTAGAGTCTAGCCCGGAAATGATGCCGTTGACGTAGCTTGTGCCGCAGTCAATGCCATAGTTCGCCATCTCTTCGCCCTTGAGCTTGGTGGCGTCTACGAGTTTATTCATAGCATCGTTGACGTAACCGAGAGCGCCGGTGATGCCGTTTGCAAGGCCTTGGTCGATGTAGCTGCCAATCCCTTCAAACCACTTAGAGGGAGAGTGAATATCAAGTTCATCTTGAGCGGTTTTCTTGATTCCATCGGTCAACTGTTTGGTCGCGTCATTTGACACATTGGTGTTCCCCGTGATGCCCTTCGTGATGCCATCAATAATGTTTTTGCCAACGCTTAACGGATTAAACTTAGAAACTTTATCAATTAGCTTTCCGAACCACGTTACAGCGTCTTTGATTCCATTGATTACATCAGCAATCAAGAGAACAAATTTTTCCGCAAAGTTTCCATTGGCGGCGATGGCAAGGCGGTCTGATTCGTCTACGCCTTTAATAATCCATCCAATGAACACGCCCATGTTGTGGATAACTTGAGCAAGAGACGCGATTGCACCTTCAAGAAAATTTCCATTCATCTGGATGTCGAGCATTTCCGTTTCAGAAACGCCATTTTGAATCCATCCGATAAGAATTGCAAAATCATTGATAAGATTTCCGAGAGCAGTTATGATGTCTGCCACTGTTTCGGCTGCAATCGTGCCAAAATTCACGAAAGCATCGTGCCAATCAGATTTCAGCTGAAATGCTTCTGCTTCGCTTTCGCTGCCAAGACCACGCACGGCGACAGAGACGGCTTCGAAGCCAAGAACTGCAAGGCCAGCAACGGGATGCCCGCTAATAGTCAAACCGATTCCGATAAGCGTCATGACCAAATCGCCCAAATCGAGGTCAAGGTCTTTGACGACTTTTTGAATTGTCTCGAATGCAGTAGAGATTTTCCCCTGCCATTCCTCAGGAATCAAATTCCAAATCGCTTGACCGAGATTAGAAAGAGCTTCTTTTAGCCATTTGATAGACTCGCCAAGCTTCCCATCAGTCAAAGAGATATTCCAGCCTTGCGTAAAGCCAAGACCCGCGAGGTAAATCAAATCTTTAATACGGGCCAAACCTTGCCGGAAATTTTCGCTGTTTTGATAAAGCTGAACAAATCGACCAACGATAAGGGCGACCGTCCCGGCTACTAGAAGCAACTCTGGATTAAGACCACCAACGATTTTGCCGAGCTTGTATGCCCAATCATGAGTGTCTTTTAACGCAGTAAGAAGCGCATTCCCGATAGCCCATGCGGCAAAACCAGCGCCGATAGCCGCAACAATAGGAGCAAGTTTGCGAAGTTTTTCCTTGATTTCATCCACAGCGTTGCCGACATAGTTCTTGAACATATCGTAGCCGGACAGGTCTACATCACCCAAAATGTTGCCAGCGGATGCGCCGCCGCCAGAGCCGGAACTTCCCTGTGTGGGGTCAATGATGTTCAGTTCATCAAAGCCCATCGTGTAGTCCTTGAGGGCTTTGGCAGCTTTCTTGGTGGAGTCTGCCGTGTCATCCATTGCGTCACCGATGCCGCCAACACTGTCAGCGCTCTTGGTGAAATCAGTGAACACGACCTTCACGCCCATCAGCTTTGCCACCCATTCAACAAACTCTCGAATGAGCTGAACAGCGGCAATCAGCGGGGGCAAAATGGATTTCAGGGCAGGATAGAGCAGAGAGCCAACAGACTTCGCCAGCATATCCAGCTGAGCTTTCAGAATTTTAATCTGGTTCGCAGGGCTTTGGATGGTCTGTGCAAGGTTGCCCTGCACGTTGGCAGTTTGCTTCATAATGGCAATGTAACGCAGAACCGCCTTATCTGCCTGAGACAGGCTAGAAACCTGCTTGTTAAAGCCCAAAGCAAGAAGCTCTTGCTGTAACCGTGCCTGAGTCAGGTCAATGCCTAAACGGCGAATAGGCTCAATCTCACCAGAGATTGCGGAAGACATTGCGGTAAAGGTTTCTGCAACGTCCTTGTTCCAATAGGAGCCTTCGTCATAGGCAAGCTGAGTCAGGTTCTTGGACAGAACGTATGCTTTGTCGCTGGCCAGCCCAAACGAAGTGCCCAAGCTCTGGATGGTAGCCATGTAAGTCATCGCTTTGGTCGGGTCAACGCCAAGTAAGCCCTGCATCTTGCTAATGAGCGTATCAGCTTCACCGCTCAAATTACCCATAGCATTATGAAACAGGTCTGTTGCTTCGTAAAAGTCATTGAACTTGGCAGCAGCGTTGCCAAGATACTCAGCGATAGCTTTCAACGAAACCAGCTTTGCCATGTTCCGCATAAAGCCGTTCATCTGATTGGACAGGCTGAGGTAGCTCTTGCGTTGCCTTTCGTTGGCAGCGGTCACACGGTTAGCCTGTGTAACCACCTTGCTCAACTGCGAAGGGAGCTTTGCAAACGCGTTGCCCACCTTGTCAAGCTGAGATGCAAGGGGAGTAATAGCAGTGGAAATCTTCTGGCAAGAACTTGCAAAAGAATCAAGGTCTGTCGATTTTAGCTTGTCGGTCAGGTCAGGAACCTTTCCAATCGCATTGAAAGCACTACCAAGAGCTTTAAGGCTCGATGCGTCCAGAATGGACAATGGAGCCAAAGCGTTAGTGAGCTGAGTAATGCTTCCAGACATAGAGTAAAAGTCCACGCCGTTCAGACCAGACACAGCCGCAGGGATCTTCTTGATTGCATTTACGACCGTGTTGATGCTCTTTGTGCTTGCGGTCGTGTTGACACTGGAAAGCCCGTTCAGAAAGCTGGTGATTTTGTCCAGTCCAGACATTCCGGCGGATGCCTGTTTCAGCGTTGCAATGGAACCAGCCAGCTTGTCAAGGCTGTTCACAACCTTCGTGACGTTGCCTTTTGTCCGCAAATTAGAAATGGCGGCAGTAAGCTTGTCGATATTAAGCTCTGCGCCCTGCGATTCCACAGAAATCTCTACGGATAAGCTCGTAATATCAACATCAGCCATCACTACCACCATCACTTTCCATCATAGAGAACATCATTCTCTTGATTCGCTCCTGCGCCTCAACTGCGCGTTGGTATTCATACTCGTCTTTCTCCTTTTGGGTAAGGGGAATCGGTCTATCCATGTACTTGATAGGGCTAGACCCTTTTTTACGGAACATATTGCCAACCGTAGAGGAAAGCGCAGATGCCATGTAAAAGCCGTTTCTCCACGCTTCAGCATTGGCTCTGCGTTCTCGCAGCTCCTCTGCGTCACGGTAGACTTTCGCCAGCCAGACATCGCCGTGCCAGAACTGGTCGTAGGTCATGCCAATGGAGATGTAATAGGCTTCTACATCGTGGAATAGCTTGGAGAAGGAGAATGGCTCTCCCTCTCCGTCTGCTTCCTGAGATTGTGCGGTTACACAATCTCCCACGTTGCGTTTTTTGCGGTCTTGTCCTCAGTGTCAGTTGCCAGCAGGGACTTGGAAGCGTCCATGAACATCTCAAGCAGAATGCCCATCAGGTCTTCCTTCTCCTCGATGTGCTGGAACATCTCGTCCACGACCTTGCGCTTGATGCCCTTGTTCCGTGCGATAAACGCGCCGTAGAATAGGGCGCGGGAATTGGACAGCAGGTTGGTCATCTGGGTGTACTGGCCAATCTGAAAACCTGCGCGTTCGGTGGCTTCCACGCTGTCACGGGTAAAGGTCAGCTCATAAGTGTTCTTACCATCGGGGGAATGAAAGTTGATAACCTTAGCAGCCATAATAAATGCTCTCCTTTATAAATAGAGGCAGAACCAAATCCGTTGTTCAGTTCTGCCCGGTTTGATTGATTCGATTTTTGCGGTTTAGCCGCCAGTGACAGTCAGGGTCTCGCTGAACTCAGGCTTCTTGGTGAAGATGCAGTTGATGGTCATTTCCACAACCTCGTCAACACCAAAGCCGGACAGGCCAACCTGATGCATACCCTGCCAAGTGAAGCCGGAGCCGTCCTGCATCTTCAGGGCGTAGTACTTCACGGCGTTGCTATCGGAAGTCTCATCATAGCCAGCTTCCTTGACCTTCTTGTAGTCAGTCTTGTTGTAGTTGGCAGTGAAAGACTTGGTGTCGCTCTGGATGATGCCAAAGATGTTGACCTGCATGGGGTCGGACAGGGTAGTTGCATCCAGAAGGTTCGGTTCGGAGATCAGGTCGGGTACATCCTTAATGTCGCACAGCTTCGTCAGAGCGGTTGCGCTGTCGCCACAATACAGGGTGGTATTCAGACCGGAGATAGCAGTACTCATAGAATGTTTACCTCCTTAGTTTCGGTAAATCATTCCGTCCTCTCCGATTGTTGCCCCATAGCTGCAATCAATCCGATAGACGGAATTGTTGTACAGCCCATTCAACGGGGCAAACGACTTGCGATAAAATTTAAGCGGTTCAAGAACAGAATCCACGATTCCAACAATGGAGCGTGCTTCTGCAATGCGCCCGGTATCCTTATTGGAGTAGACACGCACACGCAGGGAAACGGCGGCGTACTTGCTGTAACCAGCAGAATCGATGTGTACAGGAAGATTGCTGTTTTCCTCTATCTGCACACACGGAAACTTTTTGACGTTGCTGTCATTGATTTCACCAGTGACGAAAATGCCGGGAACTTGCTTTCGCAGTTCCTTAGCAACAGCCGTGAAGATAGAATTGAAATAATCGATCAACTATTCCAAACCTCCCTCCACGTTGCTTCGACTTGAGAAGCCATTTCCTCAACAGCTCCCCACATAGCCATAGCTGGCTCGTTGCCATCGGTGTAATTCAACTGGCCTTTACCATCTACCTGTTTGACAGGCGTACCGGCATTGCCAGATTCTCCGTAGTAGTACCACCTGCGGTTTGCGCCTTGCCCTTTTCCATATGAGCCGTGTGCGCCAACACCGGGCGGTAGTTCACCGCCATACCCGTTGTGATGTGCGCCAGTGCCAAATTCGATAAAGGCAACTGCTTTGCCCTCTGCAACGATGGTACAAGTCTTGTCTTTTTGGTTGATGTGGCATTTCACGTCATTGGAGCCAGCGTATTTCGCATTAGCAAAACGCACCTTTGCGACTTCAAGCCCCAACCAAGAAAGACGAAAAGCTAACGCTCTAGCTTTCTTGTTCAGGGTGGTCTTGTACTCCTGTATCTGACGTTCCGCATCACGAAGTCCGGCATCGCTCAACCTCACTTTAATTTTCACTTGCAGCCACCTCTTTCAGCGCATACAGCGTATCCGTGATATGCTCTGCGACCTTGACCACAATGTAATTGAAGGGCTTTGAAACGTCTGTCTGAAACCAGACACGCGTACCTTCATAAAGCGGTGTGTTGCGCTTTTTGCTGAACGAACTGACAACATAGCTGTAATCCGTGAATGCTCCAAAAGGGTTTGCTTCCGCAGAACCAGTAGGCGGGCTGACATTCAGCATCAGCTTTGCGGGGGCACTCCACGATTCGTATGCAGATTCGCCAGTTTCGTCGCCCGATTTGTCCACAACAGGCGTTTTCTCTCCGACCGGGTTTGAATACCACAGAGGGCGCTTATCCAGCGGGCTTCCATTGAACATCAGCCGATAACACCTACTCTCGGAACCACTTCATTCAGCAGGGACTGCGCCACATCGGAGCTTTCCCACACACGAGTAATGCCGTTGTTGGTATAGCTCGTCTGTCCGTTTGCGCCAATGTGGTTATACAGTTCCGCTGCAATGCGTATCTGCAACGACTGATACTGCGAGGGCAGCTCGTCCGGTCTGTTACCAAATGGGTAGCCCTGCGCAAATATCTTGTCTTTGGCGAAATCAAGCAGCAGGTCGAAGAGTGGGTAGTCCTCGTCCGTGATTTCACGGTCAAGTGCAGGGGCAATGTACTGCCCCAGCTTGACTGCCGCTTCGGAATACTGGTCTCCCATGCCGCTTTTCTCCTTTCGCCTTAGTAAGCCTTGATGCAGTACACAGCGTCCATGCGCTCAAAGGACGGCAGGACGATTTCAGAAGCAATAATGTCAGTGCTGACAGGATGGGCTTCCCGCTTCGTAGTAATGGCAACGCCAGTATTCACAACGGAAACCTGCGCGTTGGAGATACCAGCCATCAGGTCAACCTCTTCCGGGGTTGCAACGTAGTACATATTGCCCAGAGAACCAGAAGGAGCCAGCACAACATAACCATCAGGCAGATACTTCTCAGCAGCTGCGGTTTCTTCCGGCTTGAACATCTTGTCGTACAGATGGATGCGGATGCCGGATGCGCTTTCGACAACAGAACGTGCCTCAGAATCGATAAGAACGGCGGTGGTGGTTTTCATAACCGTCAGGAAACGGTTTTTGACCTCGTCCGCAGCAATCATCTTGTGGAAGGTGTTCGTATTCATGTAGGCTTCGGCAATGACTTCGCCAGTGTTCGCAAGAACAGTGTTTGCGGCAGTAGTCATCGTGGCGATGGGGGTTGCAGTAGTAGGAGCATCCCACTTCTCCTTGGTAGTCAGAGTCTTGTAATTGGACTGCTGCCAAGTGCCATCCGGGTCATAATCATAGACGTAGCTCACGCCGTTAGATTCGATAGAAATGCCGGGCTTGCCAGTCTTGGGAGCCAGAAGCTGCCATACCATGCGCTCAGGAACGATGCGAGCACCAGTGATAAGCTGTGCAGTATCGTCGTAGACACGATTGATAACATCTGCCGCAAACTCCTGATTGGTAGCCAAAACAGAAATGATCTTGCGACGGTCGCTCTCGTCGATATGCACACCCTCACGGAAGAAGGGCATATTCGTCTCCGTCACCTGAATACCTTTACGGGTACGGAACGTAGCCTTAGTGTCAAATACGCTAGGCTTCAGCGAAACGCCAACGTCCTTGTGACCGCGAAGCCACTTCAGTTCCATGCTGACCTTCTTGCGGGCAGGGAACAGAGCATCAGAAGCATAGGGCTGCGCATTGGTCGGGTCATTCGTCCAATAGGCGGCAATCGCAGCGGGGGAGAAGATTTCATTCAGATTCAGTGCCATAATTTAGTCCTCCTTACTCGCTCTTTGCGCCAACATCGGTACGGCAGAAAACGGCAGGAACAGCCTTTTTCAGAGCGGCAATATCGTTTGCAGAATAGGTAAAGCCGGACAGCTTTGCTTTGTCCACATCAATAACGCCCTGAATCAGCAGTGCGCCATTGGGGTTGACGGCAGGGTCAACAGTGTGCAGCAGAATGCCAATGGCATCGGTAGCTGCATCAGCAGCACTGGTGCCAGTAGTGGCAGCAGCTTTCAGACCAGTCTTTGCCATAGGATAACCAGCCGGAACAGCATTGGTCTCCTTGACGGTAAAAGGAATGGCAACGTAGGTATCAGCAGCCAGAATAGTGCTTTCAGGAGCCGATACCGGAGTATTGGTGTACTTCATGTTTTCCTCCTTAATGGAAAGCAGTCATTGCGTCACTCGATGCCTTGTTTGCGTCTGCGCGCTCCTTCGCAAAGCGTTTAGCAAAGGAAACACCTGCGCTATCTGCGCCGTCACCATTGCCATCCGCACCCGGAGGCGTGGGCATACCCTTCAGCAGAGAAGCCTTGTAAGCGGTGTCATGGGCGGTCATAAACTCAGACTGGAACTTAAAGACCTTGTCCATGTCGCCGTCAGCCAGTGCAGACGCAGCCTTGTTAGCAAGTTCAGCGTCATAACCCTGTGCAACGAACTTCTCACGGTAAGATACGAGGGTCTTTTCCTTGACGAGGTTTTCCTTGTCGGCAGTCAAGGCTTCAATCTGTTTCTGCATCTCTGCCAGCTTGTCGGCCTGTTCCTGTGCAGCATTCTCGTCATCGGTACGCTTTGCCTTGAGCTGCTTCTTGTACTCAGCAGCTTCGCCATTGGCTTTCGTCACGGCGTTGCGCAGCTTCTCAACCTCTACAGTCAGATCGGGAGCTTTTTCCATAGCAGCAACGATTTCATCGGCGGTCATGCCCTCTTTGTAGGCATCACCAAGTAACGCTTTGTAGTTCATATTGTTAATTTCCTCCTGCGTTTTTTTACCGTTGCTTCCCTGCAACGCTGCGAAATTTGTATCCCGGCTTCCCTGCCGGAATATGCAAAGGCGAAAACCTTTACTTTCATTCATCAACGATTTCCCAATCGTCACACGCCATATTTTCCATGGTGTACAAAATATCTTCCGAATCAACAAGATTTACAATCTTGCCATCGTAACAGTGCATTTCGACATAAGGCTTTTTAGAGTCTTTAGCCCCCAAGCACCAATAACCAGTCCAATGATGACGCTTGATTTTACGGCCTCGTTTAAGAGAAAACAAAGCACTTGCAAAATTCATTTTTCCCCTCCGTTCTTTGCGTTAGCCTGTTCATTGACCATATTATTGGTGTCAACAATATGGTCTGTCGGCTGTTCCTGTGGTTTCGGCGCTTTCCCGTCATTGCCCAGCTTGCCAGCGGCAATCAGGAAGGGCTTGCTCATTTCGTAAGCAGCCTGCGGGTCAGGGAACAGACCGGGCGTAGTGAACGCCAGCTGCGGGTCAATCGGCTGCTGAATCATCTGTGCGAAAATCTGAACTTTGCTCTGCTGGTTATCATACTGGCGGCGGGGCAATTTGATGTTGATGTCACTTGCCATCAGCTTAGAACCAGCCGTGTCACGCAAGATTTTCAGCATCACAGACAGGCTCTGGCGTTCAGCATACTTGAACATATTCTCGTACTGCTGCGCCCTCGCTTCGGTGTGATTCCAGCCGTTGCGGACGATAACTGCGCCCACGTTGTCAGACGTTGCGTTCTCGCTACCAGTGGCACTAGGCATGGCAGTCAGGCTGCGGTACACGTTCAACATGGAATCAAGCAAGGTCTGGCTCTGCTGCTGGTCAAGCTCGTTTGCAATCTGCGATACAGAAGCGGGCAGACCAGAAGTGGATTTCAGGCACATTGCGCCAAGCTCTTTTACTTGGTCGAGAGCATCCTTGTCCACAAGGCAGTTGGTGAACACCATGATGGACTGGATGAACTGCGCCACGCCGTCCAAACGGTTGCTTTCAAGGTCGTTGATGGCATCCAGCACAGGGATAGCAGGCTCAAACAGACCCATGCGCTCCGGGTTCAGCTTGTATTCGACCATCGGCAACATTCCAAGAGAGTGATTCTCAGACTTTGTAACCTTGCCGTTGTCGATTTCAAAGTACTGGTTTGGCGTATACACGCAAATCAGGTCGTTCAAGTCATTCTGATAATTGCGTGGGATATGCAGCACGTTGGCGATGGGCTTGTGGCCGATGCCGGAGTTGTAAATCACATACGCCATGTCCGGGTCGGGAACATCCACCAGCAGGGGCGTTTCGTCCGGGTAGTTGCCGTTGTACCCCTTGTCAGGAAGGACAATGCGGTATCCCTGTCCACACTCCAACATCCACTGCCAGAGCCGCCGATCGAGCGCGTCCTTGCCCTCATACTGCAAGGCGTTGGACAGGCGGGCAATTTCCTCACCGTCACCAGTTGCCGTTTCAGACCGCACATAAGAGCAAGGAGTACCGCTCATATAGCCCGTGTAGAAGCCCACGCACTCGTTGGCGTGGTTCTCTACAATGCGATTGGTGATTTCAGCGTGGTACTCCTTCGTGCGGTGGAGGACAGGCTGACTACCCAAGTAGTAGTTGTGCAAAAAGCGAATCTCGTTCTTGTTCAGCAGATGAATAGGTTCTGCCTTGCCCATGACCACTTTTAGCACGTTCTCTCGGTTAATTTCCGTCTCCGGTGTTTCAATCGGTCTACGTCCGGTCAGCGGCTCATTCAAAAAGCCGCCAACAACCATCTGATACTCAGCCATGTGCCCCTCCTTTCCGGCAAAATAAAAAGCGCAGCAAGACAAACCTGTTAAGGTCTATCTCACTGCGCTTACAACTGCGCTTCAAAAGCTATTCAGTTTTTAAACTTTGGTACGGAGACCCATGTATCTTTTGGAAGGTTGGAATCTCCAATTGTAATCCAATGGCAAAGAGGACACAGAAGGGAGAACTTGCCTTCCACTTCGCCAAGATAACGTCCGCAATCACACGGATTGCCGTTTGCGTCTTTTCGAGGACGCTTGCATCTAACTTTCGCTACCATCTGTGCTCCTTTCGTTGAATTTCTGGAAACAGGCTGTTGAGCACAGACCTGTCAGAAGCTACTGGGAAACTGTTCGCACTTCCAGCCGTGCTATCTCCGCTCAGAGAAAGTCATTGCAGTCTTTACATTCAGTTGTCGGACAGATGTAAACGGGTTAACTGCAATTTTGGGTACGGGGGCTGGATTTGAACCAGCGTCCTCCAGCTTATGAGGCTGGCGAGCTACCGTGCTGCTCTATCCCGCCATAAATCCGGCTTGATTGGTTAACCGCTGCTCTTTGCAATGTCATGTCCAAACATTGCATCGAGAGCCGGGAATAGCGGTGGAGAATTCGGAGAATAAAAAGCCAAGCAAAGAAGATGGTTGTGCTGCGTAACGGAATCGAACCGTTGCTTGCTAGCCGTGGGGGAGACAGGCCGGCATTCCCCAAACAATTGGAAACGCAACATATAAAGTCCGGTGAAGGCGAAAGAGTGAGAAAACCTCCACCGGTGAAAGGAGGAATATGCTTGTTGACACGCACGCGAGTAAAATGACAAAGCCCCGCGCACAAGCTATTCCTTTAAGGGAAGCTGCAGAACTTCCTATGTACATTATAGGCCTTGTCAAGTGGTGAAATCAAATAAATAGACCCAGCGAACACAATATATTGTGTTTTTAATCAAAATGGCCTCTTGACAGGCTCAATTTTGCTGATTCCGTTATACAATTCATCTGCAAGCTGTGCCAGACTGTCCGGTGCGTCATCGTGCGGAACTTTGCCAAGCTGCGTGAACATCGTGACCTGTTCCATGAACGCCTTGTACTCTTTCGACTGGTGCTTCTCGTCAAGGAAATAGAACCGTTTGATGTCCGGCGCATACTGGATGATTCTTGACAGCTTGCTTTGCCCACTGGGCGCACGTTGGCTGCGGACAGAACAGTGATAGCCCTGTTGCCGGAGCTGGCTGTCTACCACATCACAGTATTCGTCACCGCCGTTGTTGGCTTCGCCACGCACCACGTTGATTTTATGCTGAATGATTTTGCCCACAACTTCCGGTCTGGTCACGGTCTTATCGCCGTTATTGAACACAAGGTCAGGGATGAACACAGCATCTCCGTACACATAAGCGATAGGACAGGCGGTGAAATCTCCGCCACCCCATGCAATATCCATGACCATGAGTTTGCGATCAGGCTCACCATCAGGCAAAACGCCGTTGAAATACCGCAGTTCATCGGCAGGGAACAGCAGACCTTCACGCACATAGGGCTTGCCCATGTACTTTGCCCACCATGTTGCATCATCAATGCTGGCTTTCATATCGGCATAGTAGGCATCATCAAAACCAACACCATAGTCATAATTAAAGTTACTGTGTCCGTTCTCATCCACCGCAGGAATCACCCGGAATCGGTACTTTGGGTTGTCTGCATACTGGTTCTGGATACGCCCCAGAGGGTCAAGCACGTTCCAGCGTGTACCGACCATCAGCTCTAATGCGCCTTGCTTTTTGCGGTCTTTCAACTGGTTCAGGTAGGCATCGTACTTGTTGTTCAGACGCTCAACGTTCAGGCTTTCCTCCAAGTCCTCGATCAGGTCATCACTGTACAGAACGCCGCCCTCGCCGATTTCAACAGCACCAGTCAGCGTACCGCCGATTGAGCGGCAAGTCAGGGTTGGGAAGCGCTTCTTTCGGTTCAGGTCAACGCTTTCGTCCTTTGCGCTTTTGTCCACAAGCTGAACGTCAGGGAAGATTTTACCCCAGTTGTAGGTTACAGGGTCGGTGATGATGGACAGCACTTCGCCGTAGAAGCCGTTGGTCAGCTTGTCAGAGTGCCCGCTCATAACCGATGCAACGTCAGGGCGGTTGCCCATCAGCCATGTGATGAAAAATATACAGAGCGTACTCTTTCCAGTTCTCGGGGGCTGACTTACCCCAAGAAATTCTACACGATGGAAAAACAAGTCCTCTAGGTCACGAACCAACGTCAAAAGAACCTTTCTTCTCGGCTGATAGAACTTCTTCTCCGGCGCACGGTTCCATTCAAGGTAGATGCAATAGCTATCAAACACATCCCTTGCTTCAAACAGGTAAGTTCGGCCGATAATGTCATAGGTCTTCGCTACGTCCTCGCCTGTTTTCATCTTGCCCATCATGGCTGCACAGACAGAGCGCAACTCACCAGAGTACTTGTAGGCATCAAACCGCTTGTCTTGCGGCAGGGCATCTCTCAGGTTCACCACCGCCTGAAACCAGTCTTCATAGACCTGTGCTTCGGTCGGATTCTGCTTTGCATACGCTTTGATGCTGTCAATGATGGCGATACACTGCTTTGGCTGCATAAAAAATAGGCACCCCCTACCTGAAAATGTAAAGAGTGCCTACAACTGCACAAAAATCAAATATTCGGTTTTATAATGCTGTTTCGGAAAATTATTTGCTAAAATCCATCTTAATAAATGGGTTGCACAGTTTATTTGACTTCTTCTGCAAGCTGGTTGAGTCTGCGTTTCAGCTCGTCTGCATCGTAGTACAAAGCGTCTGCAACGGCGTTGAGAATATCAGGCTTATCGGTGTAATCGCACAGCGTTTCAATGAGTTTCAAACTCTGCTCTGACAATTTTACAGTTTTCATGTCGCTTTTCCTTTCTCATTCGGTTTTATTCTATGTTGCGAGCAATATCACCTTGCGGCTTTCGCACGGTTTGCGTCATAATCAGCAAACATAGACGCTGCAATCTTCATGGCTTCTTCTATTGTAGGATCCTTGATGAATGCTCTGCATCCAAACAGAACTCCGCTTGCATTTGTTTTGCTATTTTCTGGAATGATGTAGATTTTTCCGTTTTCGCGTTTGGCAAGCCATGTAGGAGTACTCCTGTATGCTTCTTCTTTCGCCTTGCGTTCAACTTCCATTTTTCCACGGACTTCCTTGAAAACAACATCAGCTTTCCGCTCTGCATCTTGCTTAGACCACGCATCGACATAAGCGAACCCTTGACCAATGATAACATTTTTCTCAACGTTATCTAAATGCGATTCACAGCAATCTGCGTCACCATAGGCATAAACCGTATAAGTGAGTGGTTTTGCCGTCAACTCTTCGGTATCCTCGTATTCTTCAACATCGGCATCGTACATCTCTGCGATTTTCTCCGCACGTCTACGGCTCTCGGTCAAAGTAATGATATGATAATCCTCGCATCCACCGCTTGTCACTGCGTAAAGTTTTCTAGCCATACTTTCACCTGTTCTGTTCAGCAATCCGATACCATGTCTGGCGGGTCACGCCAAGCTGTTTGGCGGCGTCCGTGACCGTAAGAATACGTTTCTCCACCTGCTCATGGAGAACGTCAAAGAGGTTGCGGTCATACTCCGTTGGTTTGCGGCCTTCCTTGTAATCGGGGCGCTGACTGGCAATCTTCTTGCCCTCTCTGGTGCGTTCAACAATCATGTCACGCTCAAACTCTGCAAAGGCAAGCATAACAGTTCGAATGACCTTGCCGGTGGGGGAGTTATTCATAACCCCAATGTTCAGGATGTTCACCGAAACGCCCTTATCAATGAACTGGTCTATCAGTTCAAGACCATTCTTAGCGGAACGAGCAATGCGGTCAAGCTTCGCCACGATCAGCGTGTCTCCCGGCTGGATTTCAGCCATCAGCTTGTCCAGTTCAGGTCGATGCAGCTTTGTGCCGGTGTAAACATCCGAAAAGATTTTCTGTGCGCCGTTGGCTTTCAGAAGTTCCGACTGGGCTTCAAGGCTGTTGCCGTCAATCGCCTGACCAGCGGAACTGACACGAGCGTAACCGTAGATCATTTTCCCTCACTCGCTTCCTTTGCTTTTCTTGTAAAGTATTCTGTCTTAAACTCATCCAAGCCATCATCAAGAATATATCTTTCGTTGCAATCTGGGTCAACTGGTTCAAGAACGATGCGATAGCCTAAAAGCCAACAAAATCTTGCCAAAATTCTAACAGTAAGACCATCACCTCTTAAACGCTGCGTAACGAAAGAACTAGTTTTTTCTTTCCCACCAATTTCGTGCGCCCAATAAGTCTTGGTTTTGCTTTTATCTCTTTTTTGTTCCTTTTCTATAAGTTCTCTTACCACTTCATTGCTCTGCATAAGGCTCCCTCTCTTTCTTTAAGCCAATTATAAACTTTTTAGTGTTCGTTGTCAAGAACTTTTTAGTGTTGCGATTTATTTTTTACTATCAATAGGGTGGTCAAACGGCTGTAAACTTTTTCGTTGCTTTACAAACTGTATACTTGAATAGTAGCCTTACGAATTATCGAAAAATAATTTTCAAGTTACTATCACTATGGTAAACTAATCCGTTTACGGAAATGCTATCAAATAACGTAAATTTACGTTAGAATGAGTAAAAACCAGAAATATCTGATGCAGATTATACAAATTGGGCTGTTGACAACTATATACCAAGCGTCTATAATCTAAGACAGCAGAACACACGAAGAATCAGCCAACAACGGCAGATTTATCCTTTGTGGCATAAAAAATAGGCCATCAGCACCACCGACCAAAGTTGCACTGATGACCTATTCCACCACAAAACAGAAGCTGCGCAACCAAGGGCGCAGTCTCGGTTTCTGTCAATTATTATAGCAGAAGCAAACGACTTCTGCAATAGAAAGGAGCAAAAAACATGAAATTTCCCACAACAACCGAAGAATTTCTGAAAACCCTCGCACACGGCAAAGAGCCGACCAGCGAGGACAGGGAGTATGCAGAAGCACTGAGTAAGCTGTCCGAACTGAACTACCGGGCGGGGTACGAAGCGGGAACATCCAAAAAGGATAGCTAAGTTTTGTGCAAAATGTAGAAAACGGGAAGATAGTACAGATAGCAGTACTACGGATAGTGTTTCATACCTTGACTTAGCACAAAACATAGTTATACTAATATCACCAACAATCGAAAGGGGGTGGGCTAATATGAGCAATCCTTATGCTGAGAGATACAATCGCACATTAACTATCAGCTTGACGGAACGCCAGTTTAATCACTTGCAAGACTACTGCATCAAGAACATGGTTTCCTTGTCTTCTGCGCTGCGAGAATCGTTCTTCTTGCTTCATCCGATGCTTAATGAAAAGAAATGATACGCTCGCTAAAGTTTGGCGACCACAGCGAACGTATCATGTAAACCCTGAGAGAAGCATTCTCTCGCCGTTATTATAGCAGAAAATTGCTTCTCTCACAAGTGAAAAGGAGCTTTTTAATGCAACTTTCTTTGTCTGGGAACATCAAAATCTTTAACAACGCCGAGTTTGGCGAAATTCGTGCCGCACTTATTGACAACGAACCGTGGTTTGTGCTGAAAGATGTATGTGTAGCATTTGGAGAAACCAATTATCGACGCGTTGCCGCCAGATTAGATGATGAAGAAAAGGGTGTGTCACAAATCAACACCCCCGGCGGCACACAAAGCATGACTGTTGTGAATGAAGCTGGGATTTATTCTGCGTTGTTTGCAATGCAGCCAGAGAAAGCTCGTGGTGTCAATGAGGAATATATTTCCAATAGACAAGAGCAATTAAAGAAATTCAAGCACTGGGTCACTCACGAGGTTTTGCCGTCCATCCGCAAGCATGGAATGTACATGACCGACAATCTGTTGGAGACGGCTATTGCCAACCCGGACTTCGTGATCGGTCTAATTCAGAACATGAAGGCCGAGAAGGAAAAGAGTGCAGCGTTGCAGATGCAGAACAAGCAGCTCTGCGAGAAGAACGAAGAGATGCAGCCTAAGGCGGACTACTTTGACGACCTCGTGGCGTGGAACGTATCTACCAATTTCCGCTCGACCGCAAAGGAACTGCGTATTCCTGAACGTCTGTTCATCAAGATGCTCATTTCTGACGGTTATATCTACCGTGACAAGAGCAAGGGTATCCTGCCGAAAGCGGGCAAGGGCGACGGTCTCTTTGCCGTCAAGGAATATTGCAACCAGAAGAACAAGCACGGTGGCGTACAGACCAGAGTAACGCCGAAAGGCCGTGAGACATTCCGTCTGCTCTATGCAAGCATTCGTAGAAATGGATAATTGAGGTTTTTCTGAAAAATCCGAAAAACTCACACGGCGGACATTTTTGTCCTTCGTGAAATAGTCCAATAGAAAAGCCAGTGGTTAGAGAGCATCTAGCCGCTGGCTTTTTATGTTATGCGATTATTCCTCTACGAGATCTGCGTACTTGACTTCAATACGAGGAAGTTCATCAGTGGTGCTGGTCAACGCTCTGGTGATTTTTTCAAGCCCGGTGAACTCACCATAGACGGTGATAATATCATCGTCCAGAATCTTCACGGCATCTCCACCACGCTTATCCAGCATATAATACTCGTCATCGGCATAGAAGCCGTATCCGCTATTGTCCGTGTAGGTTCTCCATGCCTTTTCGCTACCGGAGAAGTTTGCGTCAATAATCTGCGAAACCTTTACCTTGACAACAATCTTAGTTCCTTCATACTTTTCGGGATAACGGCACAGCTCCTTGTAGTCCACAGTCTGGCACTCTGCCTTGTAATCGTCCTCGCTGATCTCAGGCACAACAGATGCAACGGAAGAAGCGGTCGATTCACTTGCCTTAGACGTTGCTTTACTGCTGCTTGCAGAACTGTCAGAGCCGCTACCAGAGCCGCCAATGGCAGACAGAACAATCAGTACGATAATAACGATGAACCACCAACGCTTGTAGATGGGCGGCTTATTCTTACCGCCACACTGAGGGCAGACCTTTGCACTTGCGGCAATCTCTGCTCCACAGTGCTTGCACGTTGTCATTTTACTTTTAGCCATTGTAGATTCCTCCCTTTCAAGGCTTGTAAGGCAAGTATAGCACAGAACGCAGACCCTTTGTAGGGGTCTTTTTGTTTTTGCGGCGGAATTTTTAAGATTGTGCATAGAGAGCAAGATTAAGACTTATGCAAATCACTTCACTTTCTTCATCGGTCTGCCATTAGGAAGCTGCGGTGACTTGATAGCCTGTTCCCATGTCATTCCTTTCTTCTTCACTCTATAAGTGACGGTAGGGACAAGCAGCCCGTATTGTTCACACCATTCTGACAAAAATTTTGTTTCTCCATCCATCGTAATTGTCATGCCGTGTTTTTTGTAAAATTCGGGTCTGTTGAACTCGCTTCGTGGACGCTGATTTGTCATCTGTTCTTTCATTGTCGCCCATCGACAGTTTTCGGGACAGTAATTACCGTCATTGTTAATTCGGTCAATGCTTAACTCGTCACTATATCCATGAGATAATGCCCAATCTTGAAATGCCTTGTAATCGTCAATCCATTCATCGCAAATAGAAATTCCTCTTGCACCATAATATTTATAAGCAATCGACTTGGGATTATAGCATCTCTGGTGCATACCATACCAAATATTAGTGATTCGATGATTTACGCATCCGTATATTTTTGATTCCATCTTTCTTGCAACGCAATTAACGCCGCAAGAATTTGCCGTGCCACCTGACAGCTCTACTGCCCGAACATTTTTGATGTTCCCGCAGTCGCACTTACAAGGGAATGTGCGGTTTTTCTTGTTATATGCGCCGATGATTTCAAGATGCCCAAATCTGCGACCAATCCAATCTTTGGAATCGTATTTTCCATGATTAAAATTGCAAGGGCATTTTTCGGCAATGCCATCAACTACTTTCTTCCCAGATCGTTGCGACTTCTTGTGGCATCTAGTGCATTCACAAAGCCAACCATTTCCGCCTAAGATTTCAAGCACTTTCCAAGTGCCAAACACCTGTCCAACATATTTTTCGTCATGGTATGGGTACAGACGCGAATATGTTTTTTGAGCATCGACTTCTTTTTGTTTTTTTCGGATTTTTTCACGTTCTTCTCTTGCGGCTGCGATTCTTGCGAGTTTGACCGCTTTGCGTTCTTCTTTCATACAAGCACAATGTCCAGAGTTTTTCCCAGTAACATAATCCTTGCCGTTACGGGTCGTTCTAATCGCCCCGCAATGAACGCATTTCAACGTCCATATTTGTTTTGCACTATTCCTCATATCATCTGCGGGCTGAACGTCAATAACTTCAAAATCTCCATACACTTTTCCGATTCTTTCTTTATAGAATCCATCGCACCATTTTTCAAGAGACCATTCAGATTTTTCCATGTAATCCTCCTTATATCGTTATTTTATGATTCTATTATACCACTTTTTTAGTAGAAGTACAATGTTTATTACACTATATGTGGGGCTTCTTTTATGTGGCAAGGATGGATGAAGTGTTCACCCACCCCACCCCCGGCGCTCCCTATATACCCCGCCGGTGGAGACCCAAGCCCCAGCGCACCCGGAACGCCTGCACATATCAGGAAGCAACACAGGCCGTGCCAGAATCAGGGCAGACCGTACCGGCGGCGGACGCTGGAGGGCGTGGAGTGCGTCCGAAACTGTGCAGATTTGGACGCAGCGCAACAACGCATAAAAGCAAACACTAAAAAGTGTGCAATGTTGCGTGTGCAACTTGACGCGAACACTAAAAAGTGCTATTATAATATCAGAAACAAACGAACACTAAAAAGTGTTACACCACCACAAAGCAGGAGGCAAACCATTATGAACAATAAAGAGATCGATTATACCGCCCGCCCCATTCCGGGAGATTACGAAGGCCGCAGCCATCGCGCGTGTGTATGGTACAACAGAGCCCGCGCCGCGTTTGATCTTGCCACGCTTGACACGCTGACAACCGCCGCAGATAAAGCCGCTGACCGCGTGCCCACTGAGGCATACGAAAAAGCAAGAAAGCTCCTTGACAGCGTGCAGCGTTGGGGGCTTGCAGATGTAAGAGCGTGGGAGCTTGACAACGACAGCCGATATTATAACTCCGAGTGGCTCAAAACCCGACAGGCTCAGCTTGCAAAACGGCGTGTAAAGCTTAACAAAGAGCTTG
>ULWY01039393.1_pt1 | contig 25126 bp, 16 predicted proteins | sample 1960761 | NCBI WGS metagenome assembly ULWY01 (sample SAMEA4835824, study PRJEB28245) | human gut metagenome | biome: gut microbiome; material: fecal sample | place: Denmark | collected 2008 | reverse complement strand
TAGTTTAAAACTAAAACCTACACCAATTAATTTAGAGAACCGATATTTATAATTAAGCAACTTATAACCTGTTTCTTCAAAAACCTCTCTCACACAAGCCTCTTCTTTAGTCTCACCAGATTCAATATGTCCACCTACCGTAATCCATTTTCCTTTATTAGGATCAATTTTCTTTTTATTGCGATAAAGCATTAAATATTTATCATTTTTTATTAAATAACATACAATTGTTTTTTCCATCATATCACCTAAATCATTCTACTTTCATGACAAGTAAAGTATATTATTTGTTGATGCTCACTTAATTTTATAAGCATTTCTTTCACAAGTGAAAAATTATCACTATCTAATGATTGAAAAACATCATCAAGAATAACAAATGATCTTTCCTTAAAGATATTATCAATAACACTCAAACGATAGCATAGCATAACCGATGTCATTTCACCACTAGAAAGCTCATTATATTCTTTAACAGTCATTCCATCGCTAAAACTAATATTATAATCATCATTAATCATTACATTAATTCCTAAGGTATTTAGCATATTAGAATAATATAAAAAGCTATCCTTTACTGGCTTTATATACTTATTTTTTATATTTAAAGAAGCCTGCTTTAAAAAATCAATAGTCATAGTAATAATTTCATAATTTTGATTTAATTTTTTAAGCTTTAAAGCTTCATTGTCAAGATTTCGTTCATAATCATCTAAGGCTTCTAAATCATTTTCTAAATTAGATATATAATTTGCAAAAGATGATATTTTACTTATAACCTCATTATATTTATTATGAATTTCTTCTGATGATACTAAATCATTATTAATTTTTTTAGAAGCTAAATCATATTTAACATAATAATCATCGACTTCTTTAGTAAGTAAAGCAATCTCCTGTTTCAACTTTAAAAATGTATTTAAATCAACTCTTGCATTATTAAGATAATTCTCTAAATTATCTGTCACAATTTGATACTTAAGCTTAATCGAATTAATTTTAGCTTCATTAAAATCTAAATCCTTTTTATATTGTGCTTGTTTTTCTTCATTTTCCTTTTGTTTTTTCAAAAGTTCTTTGTAATTGAATATATCCTTCACAATATAATCTAAGGATGTACTATAATCAGAAAGATCATAGCCATATTTTTTAACAAAAGTATCAAGTTCATCCCTAATTAAAGCTATATTTTCCTTATTAATTGCATTTTTTTCATCCAAAAAAGCTTTAGAGCTTAAAACATCATCATATTTTTTTAGTTCTTCTTTGAATAAGGTGATTGCAATATCTTTATTACCATTTAATTCACTTGAAAACCCAAACGGGATAAGAATCTTATCTATATTTAAAACAATGCCTTGTTTTACCATGGTTTGATGAAATAAATTTTCTTTAATTTTATTTTGAGCATTAGCCTTATTGTTCAAATACAAAAATGCAAAAATCAATACAAAGACTAATCCTAGAAAAGAAATAGCAAATAAATACTTATTAATAAATCCTGCGCCTAAGCCTCCTATAAAAAATACTACTGATATAATTAACAGAATAAGATTAATATGATTATTTTTAATTGGTGTTGCACTTGTATTTTTAATTTGTTCATATTCCTCATTAAGCTTATCTATCTTGCTTAAAAGATCATCTTTATTAATATACTGATACTTACCTAATAAATCACATTCCTCATCCTTAAGACTAAAAGATGTATTCATTAAATTCTTTAAATTTATAACATCTGCTCGCTTAGAACTTATTTCATCATTTGATGGCAAAGCCTTATACTTTATCTTTAAATACTCTAATCTTTTTTCATCATCTAAAGATAACTTGGTATTCTTTTGATTATTTTTTAGCAAATTATTTGTTTTAAGAAGACAAATAAGCTCATCGATTGAAGTCATCGGCATAATTCCTGCTTGATATCTTTGAAGAAGTGATTTCAGCTCTTCCTTTTTGTTTTCAAGATTTATTTTTTTCTCTTCGTAGCAGCTAAAATAAGTATTATTTTTTTCAGCTTCAATGCTTGCCTTATACTCTTTATCAATTCTTAAGCTTTCCTCCATCAATTGGTTATACTCTTCTTTTGCTTTATTTAGGGCAATTTCTTTACTTTTTAAATTACTGATTTCATCCTTAAGGTGAGCAATTTTATTTTTTGAGATGGCAATACTTCCTTTGATATCATTACTTCTTAAGGGCTTATAGCTTTTTTTAAGTTCCTCTAAATACTTCATTGCATTATCAAATGATATTTCTTCACTTTGATCAATACTATAATGACCAAGCTTACTAGTGATATTTGAGGTCGGTTTTATTTCCAAATCATATGGATTAATAAAAATGGTTTTCATAAACGATTCATAATCAAGATTAAATAGATATTCACCAGGCAAAGCATCTATAAGCTTTGTCCCCTCATAAAATAATAAGCTATCATCCTTTTGTTTATTAAAAAACTTACCGATTATGCGATATAAATGATTATTAACCTCTAATTCCAAAGTTCCACCAGCAACACTTTCATTATAGGGAATTGCTCTTGCTCGTAAATTATTTTTTAATGACTTTTTGGGGATACCATAAAGCATAGCACAAATAAAATTACAAATTGTACTTTTCCCATAGCCATTATGCTCACATATTGACAAAAGATTATCTTTAGGCTTTAGAACAAAATTTTTTAAAGTCCCAAAAGCTTTAATTTCAATTTTAATTATTTTCATATGACTCCTTCACGCCCACCTTTAATGTTTTCAATCCTAATGATATAATTTCCTTCTTCTCAATATCAGATAATTTTTGATTATTTAAAACTGTTCTTACAAACTCACCTTTAATCGATATATCATTTTTAAAATCACCAAAATTAATAAGCATTGTTGTATCAATTACAACTTTAATAAAATAAACATCACTATAATAGCTTTCGATATCTTTTTCAGTCACATCTAATTCTGGTGATACCTCTCCCTTTAAAACAAGCTTATAAATATCATTTTTATTAAATTCTACTTCTTGATTAATTTTTTTTGTTACATCATTAACAGCTTGCGCACCACTAATATCAATTTCAATCTCATGAATTGTTCTAAAACAAAAAGGTACAAATTCATATTTTATTTTATCAAGCACATCTAAAACAATAAATCCTTTAGCTCCTATCTCATCAAAGCCACGGCCCTCTAAACATCCGCTGTAGCAAGCAACCATTCTACTATCAATCCTATATTCCTTATAAGAATGAACATGTCCAAGTGCTAAATAATCAATATTCTTATCTTTTAAGTCATTAATTTTAATTAAATTTAGACCCTTTGTATCCGAAACCATTCCATGAAGCATTACAATATTAAGGGTTTCCTCTTTAAGGCTTAATGTATCATAAAATGAGTTTTGATTACTTGCTGTTATTTCAAGACCAGAAATTACAAGATTATCATATTGATATTTAGTCCATGTGTCATTGAAGTATTTAAGATTTAAAGGAATATCTTCATATAAAGCTTTAATATCATGGTTGCCTTTTAAATATAAAAAATCAATTGAAGGATAATTTCTAATTGTCATATAAAAATTATCTTTATCTTTTTTAAGAGGATTATCCGAATCAAACACATCACCTGCAAGTAAAATGATATGAATATCATTTTTGCAAGCATACTCGCACATTCTCATAAATGTATTTCTTACTTCTATTTTTCTTTCATGCCCAATTGAAGCCAATGCCGAATTAATCTTAGATCCTAAATGAATATCTGCACAATGAATTATTTTCAAATTACCACCTCATTAAATAAATTTTAACACATTTCTTTCATATTTTAGATAAATATATTTAATGTTTAAAAATATTTTTGTTATATTAGTGTTATATTTGAAAAAAATTTACATTTTTTAAGCAATAAAATACTTTTTTTATTTATTTTTTTTTAAAATTTGTTTTATAATTTATATAACAAAGAGCTTTAATAACGGGAGAAAATTCTCGAAAGAGGATTTAATTAATATTTATCTTATATATTTTATTTACTTTTGATTTTAAGATAGACAAATCTTAAAATAAACTCAAGCAAGCTTAATTTTTCGGTTTGAGATAAGCTTTATGAAGTAAAATGTCCTGTAGTTTTAAAGAAAAAGCAGGAAAATTACATATATGTCTAGATAAAATCTAAATTATGGCATATATGAAGAAAGGGAATAAAATGAAAAAAGTAGTTAGTTTTATGAAGGTACTAGCATTACTTATCGTACCTGTGCTACTAATTGCGTCTTGTAATGGAAAAGAAGATCCAACAACATCTATTCCAACAGACCACGTGCACAGTTATACTGAAGAGGTTATTGCTCCAACATGTACCGAGGATGGTTACACACTACATAAATGTAGCTGTGGAGATTCCTATAAGGATACTACAGTTGCAAAGCTTGGCCATAGCTTTGGTGCTTGGAAAGTAACTGTAGAGCCTACAAATACAAAAACAGGTTCAAAAGAAAGAGAGTGTCAAACCTGTCATGTAAAAGAAACACAAGTCGTTCCTGTTAGACAAACAGAACACACACATACATATGACAACTGGCAGGTTGCAAAAAATCCGACCGATAAGGCAGAGGGGCTTCTTGTAAGAAATTGTATAGCGGAAGATAAATCCGAAACATTTGTTCTTCCTGCACTAAACACTACTGACTATACTAAGGGTGATGAATCAGTTGATTCTACATGTAGTGTAGCGGGTGTATATGAGTATGTTTATACAAAAGATGAACAAGCATTCAGCTTTAAAGTAGCTCTTCAAAGATTAGAGCATGAACTTGAAACAAAGACCAAAAAAGCCACTTGTACAGAATCTGGTTATGTTAGAACAACTTGTAAAAATTGCGATTACAAAGTTGAAGAAACAACGAAACCTCTAGGACATACATGGGATCATGATGAGGCTTCTTGTGATTATGCTAAGACATGTACAGTTTGTCATACTGTTGGTGAAGCTCAAAAGACCCACCACGCTCTAGCTGTTACAACACCTGCAACATGTGAGCAAGCTGGTAAAATTGTCTATACTTGTGAATATTGTAATGAAAAGCTTAGTGAAGAGGCAATTCCAGCTTTAGGTCACGACTATAGTAATTGGAATCAAATCAGTGCTGAACAAAAAAATAGTAAATGTGAAGTTATCCAACATTATTCAAGAACATGTACATTATGTAATCACGAAGAATCCTATGATGACGTTTTAAGAGTTGAGCATAATTATACAAGTGAGGTAACAACCGAGGCTTTATGTAATAAGGCTGGTACAATTACCTATACTTGTTCAGGTTGTGGTTCGTCATACGAAAAGAGCTATGAAAACACTTCTGCTCATAGTTTTGTATCAAAAGGAATAGAAAATAATATTGAAACATTTAAATGTAGTCATTGTCAAACTACTAAAACAGTTCTTTCTTACAAGGATTCAACTGAAGCAAATGTTAACAAGGAAAATCTAAATAATGAAATTGAATTAAAGAACGCATCAATTGCTCTTGATGAAAATACGGTCAATGCTCTTCCTGAAAATATTACAATTAAAGCTGATACTGTAAATAAAGATGATCTTAGACTTAATGACTCATATGCCAATACAATTGGTGATAATACTATTTATAATTTCGGAATGAATTCTGGCGAAGATGCCATTTCAAGCTTTGATGGTAAGGTAACTGTAAGAGTTCCTTATGAATTAAAAACTGGTGAAAATCCGGATGAAATTGCTATTTGGTATATAAATGATGAAGGAACACCAACGGCAATTAAAGCTAAATATGCAAATGGAATTGCGGAATTTGAAACAAATCACTTCTCTTATTACACTGTAATTAGACTTTCTGGTGAAGACAGATGTAAGGTATATGAGCATGATTATATGACAAAACATATCGATGGTGATTGCTTCCATGATTCATATGATTTAAATACTTGTAGATATTGTGGTAGAGTTGAAAAAGCAAATGTAGTTCATCATACAGGACATGTTTATAACGTTGTTGAAAATGTAGCTGCTACTTGTGTTCAAGCTGGTTATACAACTTATAAATGTGATAATTGCGACTCAACATATAAAACTTATATTCTTCCTGTAGGACATAGCTATGAGTTACAAGACGGTTCAATCAAAGCTACTTGTGAGCATACAGGTCTTGAAAAATATGAATGTAGTGTTTGTCATGAAAAATATGAAACAGCTCTTGCCCAACAATCGCATCAATTTAATGATGTTGTTACAAAAGCTACTTGTACTTTACAAGGTTATACTACTCATACATGTAAGAATTGTAGCCTTGTAATTGTTGATACTTATACAAATCCAATAGGCCATAATTATATTTCAATTATTATAGAGCCTACTTGTACTGCGGCTGGCTATACACTTAATAAATGTGCTAATTGTGGCGACGAATATAAGACAAACGAAACTGCTCCAAAACATAAATGGAACATTCCTGCTCCTACTTGTGGTGAAGATCAAGTTTGTACAGTTTGTGGTACTATTGGGGCTTCTGCAACTGGTGAGCATACATTCAATGATAAAGGTATTTGTATTGATTGTGGCTATGGTTGTACTCATACATTTAAAGATGATGTTATTGCTCCTACTTGTACTACAGATGGTTATACAACCCATACCTGTACAAATTGCGGCCTTGTTAAAAAGAATACTACTGTTACAAAGCTTGGTCATGAAGGAAATATCGTTTGTACAAGATGTGGTGAATTAACTGTACCAGAAGAATTCATTAGTAATCTTCTTACATCTTATGAAGATTACACTAGTGTTACATTAAGTGCCCCATATGCTCGTGTTACTGTAAAAGATCTTGATAATGGACATTTAGAAACTGATGTTATAATTACAAATGTAGTAATAACTTTAGGTCTTAATTCTGAAAGAAAGCTCATTGGCTATGGTAAAGGTGAATTTCAATACACTGATTATAATAACTCTATTGGTTATGCTAATGTCATTTTAATCATCAAAAATAATACTATCTACATTAAGGCTACGGAAAGTCTTACAGTTGATCCTGATACTATTTCAACCGTTTGGAGTTCTACATATGAAACTTTTGATTCAGTTGATCACTACTACGCAGTATCATTTGAACAACTTATGACTGAAGCACATCTTCCAAATACCGATCAAATTGAGGCCATTTTGAAAGAATATAAACCACTTATTGAAGATGTAATTGCTGTACTTAATAAGATTTATACAGCGAATAAACCTCTTCTTAAGAAGCTAGCAATTAATGTACTTGATAAACTATTCATTTTAAACAATAATGGTACTTCTTATACTTTAACGCTTAACATTAATTATTTTATAGATATTTATAATTACGCTAAGACACACAAAGCAGCTGAAATTATTGATTATATTTTAGGTACAGGTGCTGTTGAAGCTATAAGATCATTTATTGCCAATGCTGATAAATTAACAATTGGAGAGGCAATTGATACAATTATTAATTATACAGGTCTTACAGTTGATGAAATTGTAGAATTAGTTAACAAATACGTTAAACTAGATGGCGATAAGACTATTGAACAAATAATTAATGAATTCTTAGGAAATACTTCAGGTAGTCTAGTTGATTATTTAAAGTCTGATTTATTTAGAAAGGCTAACTTATTTGAAACCATTAACAAACTTCTTAAGAATAATATGGATATCGAAATAGATTTTGCAAGCTATATTAAGATGGCACTTGAAGCAATCGATAAATATAAAGATTATACAATCAAAGACTTCATCGAAATGGCTGGCCTAAATATTAATCTTGATGAAATATTTAAGGTGATTGATGGCTATATTGAAAGATATAAAGACATACTAGATGTTACTATTTCAACTGACTATGTTGGAAATATTACTTCTTTAAAAGTAACTACTAAGGGTACTGTAAGTGATGATAAGAATTGGACAGCTGATGGCGATATTTCAATTGATTTTACATTTAATAATGAAGTCGTTATTGAAAATGACTTTACTAAATTAGTAGATAACATCATTAGTCTTGATATCCCTGCTTTATTTAAAGAAAACTATAAAAATTTAGTAAAAGATGATGATGGTAATGTAATTGGATTCTTCAGTGAGGAAAAAGATTCTGAAACAGATAATCATACAGAAGGACAATTCACATATGAAACAATTTATACTCGTCATACTAAAAATTATATATACTTTAATAAAAAGACATATATCGACAACTTTACAGTAGATTGTGGAAATTGGTCTAAAATACAATATAGTGGCTGCTATAGAAAAGAAGAAAGCTATTACACTACAGTTTATAACACATATTATAAAGGCAATCTAATTGACACTCATACTGAAACAAGTAATCCTAATTATTGGGAATCTTCATATAGTAGTTTTACTTTCTTCTATAATGTAAAAACTCAAAAGTTCATTTTTAATAACTCATATAGAGATACTATGCATGACTTCCGTTTAACTAATCACGTAGATTCAAATGGCTGTGGAACATATGCTACAGATGTTTATGTATGTGCTGATTGTGGATATACTAAGACAGAATATTCATTTGAAGGTCATAAATTTACAGGAGAAGAAACATATGAATTAGTTAATCCAAATGGAACATGTAAGGATGGAGTTAAAGTTTACCAATTTTGTGATAAATGTCAAAAAAACATCCTTAAATATACAAATTATAACCATAGTTCTTGGCATGAAGAGTATAAGTTAAAGGATGGTGCTACTTCTTGTGAAGATGGAGTTATCGTTTCTAAAGTTTGTAATTTATGCGGTGTTGTTGATTCTACTTACGAAACAAATAATCATAGAACAACTGAAAAAGAAATAAGTCTTGCAGATTATGGCTTTAAAGGAAATCTAACCATTTCAGAATGTGCCTGTGGGCAAATAAAGAATGCATATTTCAGTGGAGATTATGACAATTCAAAAAAAGAATATCTTGATGAAAAAGTAACGATAGATGGCGTTGATTATAATGCTCAGATAGTAACTTACTATTATGGAGAAAACGCATTTGTTATTGGAAGGTTAACTGCAACTATTGAAAATGAAAATTGTCAGGCTGTTTCTATAACTCTTTATCAATACGGATATAAAGATGATGGTTCTTCTTTATATGAAATAAAAGAACAAAACGAAACATATTCACACAAATCTCAAATGGTCGAAGAAACAAAAGAAAATGGTGATGGTACTTCAACTATAACACAAACTTGGAAATGTACTGAATGCAGCACCATAACACATGTAACAACTTATGAATATGATTCTAATGGAAAACTTGTTACAAATACTACTCAAGATTATAGTGGAAGCGGAGTATTATCTTCAATATATACTGAAAAATACACCTACATTAATGATAAGCAATTCATTATATTTGAAAGAAATGAAGATTTAAATTCATGGAATCAAAAAGAAATTACACCAGATGTAGACAGATGTATACAAATTGTAACATATACAAGTAGCAACGGACAAAGTGAAACAACAGAAGAAACACATCATTTTGACGTAACAGTTCATCCCGCATCTTGTACTCAACCAGGATATAGCGTATGTAACAAATGTGGAGAAACACTATATGATCAATACCCACATAGACATAAGTTCGATTATGTAGCTGGTCATTGGAAATGTAGCTATTGTGGTCTTGAATCTGATAATACTAATAATGGTATAATAGTCCTTGAAGAATTAGAATTAGAATCAGAATCACAAAACACATTATCATATGGATATTGCTTCGATAGATATAGTGGTGTAGATGCAATATTTAGTATATCTATAATTATTGATAACAAACAATATTCTATAAGTTACACACCTGATACTACTACACATATTTATAGTGATAATTTAATTTATGGTCAAATTAATATCGATTTAGCCACTTTAAATTCTGAGATTAATACTCTAATCAAAGAAAATAATCTTGAAGTTGAAAGTATTATATTAAGTGTAAATGCTCTAGATGCTAATTCACAATATTTTACTTCTATTACTTTATCATATAGCTTAAATGCTTAATTTAAGAAGACATCAATTCGTTTTGAATTGATGCCTTTTTTATTGCTTTAAAAATATAAATATGACATAAAAGATATTTATAAAATAATTCATTCGATAAGTCTTGCTTTAAATATTCTTATAAATTTACAATATTTTTTGACAAAATTTGACAAAGATGGTTGTTTTTTATATAATAACAAAGTGAGATTATTTTCAAAACCGGAGGTTAGTTATGAATAAAGTTAGTGTTAGATGCCAAAGACAAGCTTCTGCTAAGTTTTATTACGCATCAAAAAGAATGTTTGCTGAACTAAAAATTTTAAAGGTGTTACTATATATTTTAGCTATAGTACCAGTTGTTTTACAATTTATTCCTGCTGTAAATTCTAACGAAGTAATGAGTTTTGCCTATACTGTTATTTCATTTGCCCTAACAATTTTAAATGAGGTATTATCTGCTTTTTTTAACAATCACAAAGAAAGTGCCATCCTAGAGCATCAACTATATGAATCAGAAATTACAGGCTCAACATTTTCCAAAATTGAATATGATCGTGAATCAACAAATAGTTTAAATGAGCTTGCAATTAGAAAAGGTCTTCCTAAAATGCATTCACTTGAAGAAAGTGGAAAAAAATATCATATATCAGAGGTGCCTGATGATATATCTGATGACTATTCATATTTATATTTATGTCGTCTATCTGCAGCTAAGACAAATTATTTATTAAGTCGTATATTTGTATTCTATGCTATTTTACTTGGAATTGTAATTTGTATTTTTACAGCATGTATTTTTTGGAAACAAAACACAGCTGATTATCTAAAATTAATAATTGGATTTTATCCACTAGTAAATCCTTTTATAAAGAATTGTGCTTCTTGTAAAAAAACACAAAAGAATTGTGTAAAAATTTGTGCTGATATCGATAACTTCTTTGCAGATGGTGATGCATCTATTGAACGTCTTGCAAGATTCTATTACTATACTCAAAATATTGAATTTGAAATGATGGTTAATAAACCAGCCATTTATAACATCTTCCCTGCAATGTTTAAACGTGGACTTGCCATTTTAGAGGATGGTGTTACTATACGTTTTATGGAAGCAATTGATGAATTATATGGCAAATCAAAAGGCTTAGTTGGACAAGCTCGAGGTAAAGCATTAATTACACGAGTTGATTATGACCTTGAAAAGCTTGAAGAAAAACGTAAGAAAAAGCTTCAAACTCAAAAAAATGATGAACCTAAAGTAAGTACTAACGTTCAAGAAAACAAAGTTGATATCAAAATATCAAAGCCTCAAACACCAATAAAAAAGACTGTATCAAATCAAGCAACTAAAAAAGCTACAAAAACTGTTACCTCTGTTTCTAAAGCATCATCTAAAAATTCAGACGAAAAAAAGGATCTACCAAAAACCACTGCCAAGAAAACAACGACTAAAAAAACTACAGCTAAGTCAACTTCTACAAAAAATATAGAAGAAAAATAATCACGAATAAAAGGAATTTCATGAAGAGTACCCTTAAAGTTGGACTAGAGTAAAATCTAGAAAGACTTAGGGGTATTTTTTTATGAAATTAAAAGATGAAGATATTAAAGAAATAGCAAGATTAATAGATGAAGGTTGGTCATACATTAAATTAGCTTGTAAATTTAATATGGGCAAAACAAATATGAACTCGTTAGTTCGACGTTATAAAATGCATGGATTAGAAGGAATATTACATACACATTCAAAGTCATTTACAATTGAAGAAAAGATAGCAATAATTAATCGATACTATTCCGGAGAAAGTAAAAGCTCTTTAGCAATTGAAATAAATGGAAATTTTTCGTTAATTCATGATTGGATTAAAAAATATGAACAAATGGGGTATAATGGTCTTATAGATAATCGAGGAAAGCCAGGTGTCTCGAAAATGGGAAGACCAAAGAAAAATAAAGAACAACCTTCTACTACAGAAGCAATGGCACCAGTAAATGATGCCGAACGTGAAGAATTAAATAGATTACGTAAAGAAAACTATCAACTTAAAATGGAGAATGCCTGCTTAAAAAAAATCCAGGCCTTAGTTCAACAACGTCAGAACCAACGAACCAAGAAAAAGTAAAAGCTCTAAATGAACTAAGGCAAGAATTTCCATTGGCTGAGTTATTAAAAATCTTTAGAATATCTAAATCTAGCTATTATTACACTGTAAAAGCGATAAAAGCTAAGGAAGATAAAGATAAAGAATTACGTGAAGAAATCCTTGAAATATATAATAAATCACGTTGTAGATACGGATTTAAACGCATTACATTAGTGATTAATAAAAATAGACAAGCAAAAGTTAATCACAAGCGTGTACAGCGAATAATGCATGAGTTAGGTATTATAGGAATACAAGGCAAGAACTCAAAGTATCATTCTTACAAAGGCGATAATGGAATTGAAAAATGTAATCTTCTTTTAGAAAAAGTAGTTGATGAAGAAAAATATAGAACTACTTTTATAAGACATTTTGAAACAACAGGACCAAATCAAAAGTGGACTACTGATGTTTCAGAGTTTAAGCATAAAGATGGTAAGCTTTATTTATCACCTATTATGGATATGTATGACGGTTCTATAATAGCATTTGATATATCGGAACATCCCGATTTTAACCAGACAAAAAGAATGATTGATAGTGCATTTAAACAATATGATAATCTAGAAGGTTTGATATTTCATTCTGATCAAGGATGGCAATATCAAATGAAACAATATAATATGTGGTTAAAAGCAAAAGGAATTCAACAATCATTTTCTAGAAAAGGAAATTGTATGGATAATTCCTTGATGGAAAATTTCTTTGGAATACTTAAAAATGAAATGTTTTATGGTCATGAATCAGAATTTGAATCCTTGAATAATCTTAAAGAAAATATAGAAGATTATATCAAATGGTATAACGAAGAAAGAATTAATGTAAAAAGAAACGGATTGAGTCCTTTAGAATATAGACAACAATCCGTATCTCAATTATAATATTAAATTACTTAGTCCAATTTATTGGGTACCTAACAATCAATTCCTCTATAAATATAAATCAAGCATTTATTTTTCTTAAAAATTGTTCTATAATGTGTAAAAAAGGTAGATGAGGGGCAAGAAAATACTAAAAAGTCTGTTGTAAATAACAATGAGGGCTTTAAAAGCTTTGAAGATACTAATCAACATGTACCATACTACGTTAATCAGCCTAATGTTCAACCCGGTGTTGATGATAGTGGAAGCTTTGGTTGGGCAATATTAGGCTTTTTCATTCCACTTTGTGGATTTATATTATATCTAGTTTGGATAGATACTAAGCCTAAATGTGCTAAAAATGCTGGTATAGGAGCACTTGTTAATATATGTCTTGATGTACTATTTATGCTTTTAATAATTTTTTTTATAACCATTTGTGCATAAATTTAAGGGGACACTATACATCCCCTTTTTTTATTCCTATTTTATCATGTAAGTTAAATAATATGGTAATGTTAGCACATTATCTTGAAGACTTATATTAGAATCACAAAGCTTTATTAAGTAATTAGCACTAGGATATTTAATATTATCATTTAAAACGGTTCTTGAACTTTTTGTATTGCCATTTCTAGCTTTAACCTCAATTAAGGTTACCTCTTCTTTATATCGGACAATAAAATCTATTTCTAATCCCGAATCTTTTGCAAAATAATATAATGGTATTTTATTTTTAATTAAAGCATCTGCTACAATATTTTCATAAATAACGCCTTTATATATCCCCATATTTCCAAACATAATATCCCTAAGTGCATTATCATCTAACATCGAAACAAATAAACCTGTATCAGTTAAATACAATTTAAAAATATTATCAATCTTATTTCCCTCTAAAGGTAATTCTAATCTTGTTAAATTATAACAATATTCAATTAAGCCATATTCTTTTAACCACCAAATTGCAGGATCATATTTTTTACTAGTTCCTTTTGTTTCAAGCATTGAATAAACAAATTTTTTATTTTCTTTAGAAAGTTGGTTTGAAATAGAACTATATACTTTGTTAATTTTCATAAGTAAGGTCCTGTCAATAACCTCTTCTTCATCCTCATTTAAATGCTTAGCAAAATCATCTTTATAGCCTTCTAATATATCTCTTTGTTCACTACGAACCATTTTATAATCATTCGTTTTTTAAAACACATCAACAACAGCAGGCATTCCTCCAGCACATATATATTCTTTAAAATAATTTAGCATTGCTATATGAACCGCATCATTAATTCTTTTTTTAGTTTTAAAACAATCATAAAGATAGTTTAAAGTTTCCTCATTAATCCATTTAGCCTATAAAAATTCTTCAAAATCCATAGTGGTCATATAAACAATATGTTCAAAGCCGACTGACACTCCACCATGATAATTTTTATTATAGCCTTTTATTCCTAATAATGATCAAATTGCGATAATATCATATCTACTGTCTTCCATAAAAGGCTTTATTGAAGCTCTAGCCCCAGAGCACTCTTGAATTTCATCAAAGATAATAACAGTTTCATTAGGAATAAATTTAAACCGAGAATTTAAAATCGAAAGATTACTAACTATTTGAGAAATATTTAAATCAAATTCAAAAGCTTTTTTCATATTTAAATCAACTTTAAAATTAATATAGACAACATTATTATAATTTTCGTTTGCAAACTTTTTTTACAATAAAAGTTTTCTCTATTTGACGCAATCCATCAATTATAACAATTTGATTCAAAGGATTTTCGTAATATTCATTTAGAATTTTTTCTATCTTTCTATTAAACATAAAATCAACTCATTTCTATTTTTCCAATATTTTTTAGAGTTAAAAATATTACTTTTTCAATATTTAAATAAATATTATTTTTAATCAAAATAAAAACCGCCATATGATATTAATTATCCTAGCGGTTTATTTTTTTATTTATCAAATATAACACTAAATTTAATTGAATGATCATCATCACTTGTAGCTTTTATTCTGCCACCATGAAGCTCAGTAATTGTTTTAGCAATCGAAAGTCCAAGTCCATAGCCTTGCTTATGCTTAGACATATCCTCCTTACGATAATAACGTTCAAAAAGATAATTATGCTCCCCCGGTTCAATTTTATCAACGTTGTTTTGAACATCAAGACAAATATACTTACCATGAGCATATAAATTAAGCTTTATAATTGAATCATCGCTTGCATACTTTATCGCATTATCAAGTAAAGTAGAAATAAGTTCACCTATCATAGAAACCTCACCTGTAATCATTAGATTAGGTTCAATTTCCGTTTTAATTTGTTTTCCATTTGAAGATGCTAAAACATTAAAGGATTCACTTACTTCCTGGGCTACATCACTTATTGACATAGCTACTTTTGTTAATTTATAATTATCCTCATCAAGCTTAGAAATAAACATTATTTTCTTAAGAAGCTCATCCATTCTTACTGTTTCTTTATCAATCATTCTTGTCCATTCAGATGGACCATTTTCCATTTCAATAACCTCATTAGTAGCCTTAATAATGGCAATTGGCGTTTTAATTTCATGATTAATATTTGTTACAAATTCTTTCTTAGCTTGATAAGAGTCAAGAATTGGTTTTGTTACAATCTTAGAAAAAATTATCACAAGACTAGATATTAGAATTAAACCACCCAAGCTAACTAATATACTAATAAGCATAAATGTATTAAAGCTTTGACGTTCCATTGATGATTCCATAAAAACATAAATTATTTTATTAGTCTGAACTATTTTTTTATAATAATACGAATTATAAAAACCTTTATCCTTCCTAACTGTTTGATAAGCTAGTAATGCGTCTTCTTCACTTACTGTAGCTACCTGTCTTAAATCAACTGAAACATTTTCATTTTCAATAATTACCTTAAAATATCTTGCAGAAAAAGGTGCTTCACCATGATTTTGTGGACGTCCATTATTTTCTAGCACCATGTCAATTTTATGAGATAGATTTCCTATCATGCTTGCATAATTAACGCTATTCATTACAATTACAACAGCCGTAAAAACAACAAACAAAATAGTGACTGTAATTAAAATAAATTTCCTTTGAAGCTTTTTAATCATGACTTTCCTCCAAGGTATAACCGGCATTTCTTACTGATTTAATTGTAATATTAGTTCCCAAACTCTTAAGTTTTTTTCTAAGATATGATATATATACCCATAATGTTGTAATATCACCATCATCATATCCGTATACATGCATAAGAAGCTTATCCTGAGAAATTATACTTTCAGGATGAATAATTAGAGCCTCCATTATTTGATATTCCTTTGCACACAATGTTTCTTCTTTTCCTTTATAAGAAAGCCTAAAGGTCAAGGGATTTAAAGACAAATCTTTATAGTTATAGCTAGTAGTTTCTTTATCTTGACCTCTTCTAATTAAGGCTCTTAAACGTGCTAAAAGCTCAGCACTAGCAAAAGGCTTAGTAAGATAATCATCCGCTCCATTATCAAGACCCTCAAGCTTATCATCTAGCTGACTTTTAGCTGTAAGCATAATTACCGGTGTTTTAATATTTTGTCTTCTTATTTCTTTAAGAACACTAAAGCCATCAAGCTTAGGCATCATTACATCAAGGATAATAGCATCATAACTACTAGAGGTAATAAAATCTAGTGCTTCTTCGCCATCATAGGCACAATCTACAGTATAATTATTCTTTTTGAGTAATACCGAAAGAACATGCGAAAGCATTTTTTCATCATCACATAATAATAAACGCACACTACCACCTCAAAATAATTTTAACACATTAATCCATTTGCGTATCTAATTTTTTTGTCAGAAGTAAATTCATATTGCCATTTCTAATTCTAATTTCATCAAGAAGACTCTTAAGATTATTATCTTTAGGAATAAATGAATAACTTAATACAAATGTTGTACCCATATCAGCTGATTTAACCTTGAATAGTTTATAACTTTTAGCATATTCTTTAAAGACATCATCAAAAACATTTTCAAAATTCATATCCTCAGGTACACTTATTTTAATAATATATTCATCATTTTTCTTTCTTTTAGAAAGATAAAAATTAATTCCTAAAACAACTAAAATAACAACACCAAAATAGATTAATCCTAAATAGAAATAACCAAGACCCATTAAAAAAGCATAGGCTACCATAAAGAAAATATAGGTTAATTCTAGACTCTCCATATTTTTAGAACGATAACGAATAACCAAAATACCCGCAAGAAGGGCAGTTAATGCTCTTTCATATTGACTTCCATCACTAGTTGTATTATTAAGAATTAGTGTTCCTCCTGAGATTAATACAACTAATACTAAAGGAAGAATCACAAGGGTTGAAGCGTAATTTTCACTACATCCGTCTTTCTTCTTAAAATACCAATATATTCCTGAAAAAACTAAAGCCGTTATTAAAACTGTTCCTATAATTAAAAATAAAATTGGCCAATTATTTGTATCTAAAATACTTTTAAGCATATTTACCTCCTGTTAAATACAATTTATATTCCTCACCATATTTTGAAAAGCTAGAGCTTCTGATTTTAAGATTATCTAAAATCCTTGCAAGCCACAAAGAATAATTATTTTTCACCTTAATTTCTAAGATATATTCATCCTTTTTGATGACATCTATAGTACTTTCATCCGTTTTAAAACTTAAATTTGAACGTCTTGAATGAATATTATTATCCAAGGTTAAACGAAGGGTTGGATCTTCAAGATCAAAAAATCCTAATCTATCATAAGATAAATATACCTTAGGCATAAGCTCATATCTTTTCATTAAATATTTAATTTCTTTTATTGCCATTCTTGATTCATAATCCGTTATATGATCAAGATTATCACCCCTAAAAAAAGAATCTAATTCTTCCTTATTTACAACAACTCTTCTTTTACCAACAACACCACAAGCTTTTTTCTTAAGCTCAATAAAGTAAGAATCAGCCTCATAATATTTTCTTACTCTAAGCTTTTCTTTATAAATAGGCTTATTTATTGAATTTGAGATTAAAGTATTATTAATCGTATCATAGTAAATATTTTGGATTTTATATGTTTTATTATTTTCACAATAGGGGTCTAGCTTCATGTGACCCCTAATGCCTTTAAGTAATTCTTCATATTGACTTTGATTAATTAAATACTTCTTCTCAATTCTTTTAAAAGACAATATTTTCATTATGCTACTCCATAAATATTACCACTAAAACTTGAAGTACTATTAATACTTACTGAGCTTGATTTACCATAGCCAGCATAAACAATATAATTAATATTATTTTTAGATACATAAAGTTCTAGTGTTAGTTTAGAATCAACCGTTAAGATAAGATACCTTCCGTATGTATTAGATTGTCTCATAACACTACCTGAAACGCTAGAAGCAAGCGTTGGCTTTTGATCCATTCCCGAACATCCAGCAAGAAGTAAATTTCCACCGGTCATTTTAAATGTATTATCAAAATCTAAGACACCATTACCGCCATCAGTTGGTCCAATAGCAATAACATTACCACCTGTCATTACAATATAGCCATTACTATCAAGACCATCACCTGATGCATTAACATAAACTGTTCCTAACTTAAAATATATATAAGCATCTTCAATTTTATTAGTAGCGTTAATACCATCATCAGATGCATTAGCCTCAACAACCCCACCATCAAAAGTTATAATATTACCCTCTATTGCCTCATAGGATTCTTTAATTACAATATAACCACCAGTTATATCAAGCTTATAATCTGCATGAATACCATCATCATCACTGACAATCTCTAAATCACCACCAGATATGCTAATATTACCAAGACCAGTACTTCCATTTTCAAGAGTTACATCAGCATTAGCATGAATGCCATCATCATGAGAGGAAATAACAATATCTCCACTGTCAATTGTAATAGTATTATCAGCCTTAATTCCTTTTGAAGAATAATCTGACTTATTACTATTACCATCATTCATTCCCCCATGGCCTCCCATTCCTCCAGGACCTCCTATACCAGGACGAGTAGTAGTTTGATAAGTTTCATAGCTTGTAAGTAAATTACCATTTCTTAAAGATATGTAGATACAATCATACCTTGTATTCAAATTCATATTATCAGTTTGATATGTAGTACCTGATACGGTAGCTGTTATTTTATAACTTGTAATATCTGAAGGAAGTGCGAAGCTTAAATAGCTTCTACCAAAGCCAGAAGAAATACTTGTACCTTTAATCGTTTTTGTGCTTCCATCGCTTAAGGTAGCCGTTATTGTAGCATTTGTAATATTATTATCAAGTCTAAGATAAAAGTTTGATGTTTGGGTATTTGAAATCTCACTTGAATATTCAGAATAAGAATCAGTATTAATTGTTAGATTAGGTGAATTAGTAATAACAACATCATAGCTTGCATCTATACCATCAAAAGCAGCGTATAGTTTAACTGTACCGCCATTAATTGTAACCGTACCTCTTTGATTTCCCTTTGAAGAAATATCACTATTTGTTGTTTTAATCGCATCTCCTGAAGAAGAAATAGCCAATACATTAGCTTCTTCAATTGTAACAGAATCATTGCCTTTAATAGCGTTATTAGGTGCTGTTACATTTAAAGTAAGATTTTTAATCTTTAAATCATCCTTAGTATGAATACCATTATTTAGACTTGAAGTAATATTTAAAGCTCCTTTCCCCTTAAGGTCTAAATCACAATCAGCATAAATAGCACTATTAAATGACCCCTCTGTAGTTCTTAAATCACTAACTGTATTTTCTGTACCCTTTTTAGCTGTAATCTTTAAATCACCTAAATTATAGCCAACAATAGGAGCGTAGGTATTTGATTGTATACTAACACCATTAAGGATTAGTTCAACCTCCGCATCTTCTTCTGATATAACAACTCTACCATTGTAATCACCAGATAAGGTATAAGTACCACTAGCTAGAATATATAAGGCATCAGAATCAATTGCGACATAGCCATTATTATTAGTTACGGTTTTATTGGCTAAATCAATTAAAATATCCTCTTCACTATTATATTCACTATTTTCTGTTAAAGTAGGAAGCTCAAAATCAATAGTCGTTGTCTCATTATCAGTATCTGCACTTGTATCAGTAGTTGAACTAGATGGACCTGAAGTTATACTATCAGTTATATTTGATATATCATTCGAAGTAGAAGTACTTTTTCCACATGAAGCTAGGGCCAAAACACCTAGTGTCATTAAAATAACATTCATTTTTTTCATTTTAAAACCTTCTTTCTGCCTATATTATAGAAAAGAAAGCTTAAATGAACCTTAAATTTTTAAGGCAAATTAAAAAGGACAAACTTTTATGCTTATCCTTAAACTATATTATATATTTAAAATTTAAAAAGTTCGTCAGCAGTAATAACGTTATTAAATACATTTGAATATTCATTTGAATCTAATCCATACGTTGTAATTAATGTATTTTGAACAACCTTCTTTTTACTTATCTTTTCAATTAGCAAGTTAGTCCTTTCCATTATCTTTAAATAATAATCCTTATTAACTTTATATTTTGTTGAATAAAATTTTAGTTCACACATGTTTATAACATTATCATTTCTAGATATTAATAAATCAATCTGATAACCATCATCTTTGTTATAAAAAGCGGAAGATTGTGTAATAACAGAAGATATTCCTAACGCAAATTTAATTTGCTCAATATGATTAAAACAAACATTTTCAAATGCATATCCTCTCCAAGAAGATAAGGATTGACTTGTAACATTTTGTGACCAATATTTTTCATTTAATTTTGTTCTATCATTTAAAAAAGTTAAATAAAATAAGCAAAATGGATCAACTAATTTATAATGCTTTTCAGTTTTTTTGAAACCAAACGGAATATATTCAATTACAAAATCACTTACAATAAGTGAATTTAAATATTTAGAGAAAGTTCCACCATCTTTCATTTTCAATTTTTCCAATATTTCATTTTTAGTAAATCCTATACTATTTTTATATAATAGTTTTACGATATCCTTTATTTTATCAGGTGATGTAAAAACAGACGCAAAAAGGCGATCAAATTCCAAAGAAAATAAAGCATTTTTCTTAAAAAATAATTCATCAATATTTTGAGCCAAAGAATAAGAAGGATTAATATAGTTTAAATAATATGGAATTCCACCAAATATCATATAACATTGAATAATATCATATCTTGAAAATTTAACATTGTTACTACATAAAAATTCCTCACATTCATGTAAGGTAAAAGGAGCAAGCTTTATTTCATAAGTTACTCTGCCATATAAACCACCATGATTATTAATTAAATTATTTTGAAACCAAGATGTCGCACTACCACAAATAATAAGCATTAAATTATCTTTTGCACAACCAAAATTATTCCAAAATCCTTCAAAGGCTTTAATAAATTCTGATTTTTTAGTATCTAGCCATGGTAATTCATCAATAAAAACAACCATTCTTTTTTCATTATCGTGTTGTAAAATTAATTTTTGTAACAAAAAGAATGCTTCATACCAATTTTGTGGCTTTTTTTCATCGTTTAATCCATAAAATAAAAGAGATGTATAAAATTGCATTAATTGCCTATTTAGTTGTAAATTTTCTGTATCATCTTCTGGTGATAAACCTGTATGTTTAAATACAAAATCATTTTTAAAAAAATGATTTATTAAGTAAGTTTTTCCAACTCTTCTTCTGCCAAATACAGCAACAAGTTCGGCCTTGTTTGAATTATATAATCTATTTAATTCATCAATTTCTTTTTTTCTTCCAATCATAGTCCATATATTCCTTTCATTTAAATTATATCATTTTTATTTTAAGCGGTCAATTACACTTTTTATGTAATTTTCGCTTGCTATCTCCTTATTTTTTCGAGATATCAAGCGGATTTTAATATATTTGTATAAAATTCCGCTGATTATAAATATAATAAATAAAAGTAATTTTCTTTTTCTTTTAACTAAAACTTTATCTACTTACCATTTAACATCATCAAATTCAAGTTTGTAAAATTTAAAAATTGCCACTCCTCTTCCTTTACATTAGGGTTAATCCTAATAGCTTTTGTTCATAACATTTAGTAGTTTATCAATAAGATTAATATTGAAATCATAAAATAATTAAAATACTTATATAATAGATAATATTATTCAATTTTACCATTTTTATTTATAGTTATCGTACTAATATCAGAAGTGATATTTTTTAGGCATTTTAAGCACAAAATAATAATATGCAACATCTAATATTTGGCCATAAGATTTCGTTTCAATATTCAATGTAATTTCATTACCTTGAATAGAATATGATACTATTTTACTTATATTACTAGAACTTGATTCAAAATCTATAAATATAATCAAAGAATTATTAGTAAAATAATTATCATCAAATTTTTCAAATTCTAAAGCATTAGAAACTTCAAGAAATTCATCTAATTCAATTCTTGAATTTATTAACGCTGGTTTCTTATCAACAACATCCTTATCAGGATAAAATCTAATGTATTCAGAATCAATTTCGGTATTACTTGAACAACCACCAAAAAAAACACTTAAAAATATACCTAATGTAATAAATAATCGTTTAATTTTCATAGTTATCCCCCTCAACATTAAAATATATAATTACATCAATCACATATATTCTATAAAGACTCTAATTAAATATATTTTATCATAATACGCTTCTACATTTTAAATTTGCTATGTAAAATTATTACATTATAGCTAATTTTATTTTTTTGATGATATTAGATATAAAAACCGAAACTTATTATAATTTAAATTTATTATAAAATTGTCATATAATCAAAGGACAACATTATTTGTTATCCTTTGATATTATTAATATTAAATTTTAATCATTATTTGGAACATCAATATTTGAAGGCACAACATCATAGCCATAAAATTCACGATTAAAATAGGCCCTACCTTTTGTTATTGATTTTAAATCATTTACATATTCTATAATTTCAGATTCTGGTACTAAAGCCTCAAGTTTTTGTTGCCCAATGGAATTTATATCCATTCCTACAATCTTAGCCCTTCTTGTATTTAAATCTGATAAAATATCACCAACAAGCTCAGATGACGCTGTTACAACTATTTTCATAATTGGTTCAAGTAATACTGGCTTAGCCTTCATATAAGCATCCTTAAAAGCTAATATAGCAGCGTTTTTAAAGGCTACCTCATTAGAATCAACGGGATGATATTTACCATCAGTTAAAACAGCGTGAACTCCAATAACCGGATAACCTTTTAGTAATCCTTTTTGGCAAGCCTCATTAAAGCCTTTTTCTACAGCCGGGAAATAATTTTTAGGTACTGCCCCGCCAAATACCTCTTCTGAAAATGAATTTGACTGATCGGGTTCAAAACGCATTTCAACAACCCCAAAGAAGCCACTTCCACCTGACTGCTTAATATAACGTCCACTTCCCGTTGCGGAAGTCTTTATTGTTTCCCGGTAGCTAATCTTATAATCTGTAAGATCTAAATTAAGCTTATAGGTTGTTTTCATTTTTTGTATAATATAATTTAAATGACCAGTTCCTAAAGAGCCAATTAATTGTTCATGAGTGTCAGAATTTCTCACAAATTTAACGGTTGGATCTTCAAGTATTACTTTGGAAATAACAGTTGAAAGCTTATCCTCATCATTTTTAGTATGAGGCTTTATAGCTTTATAATAAACTGCTGAAGGATATTCAATTAAAGGATATGAAATATGTGATTTTAAACTTGACAAGGTAACACCATTAGAAAGTGAAACCTTTGTTATAGCACCAATATCACCTGCATGAACTTCAGATACTGGTTTTAAAGTAGCACCACATATTATATTTAAGTTGTTTACTTCAATATTCGCTTTATTTAAATTATCATAAACAGTGTCCCCAATATGTAAAGTTCCTGAATTAACCTTAAAGATATTAGTTATACCTGCATAAGGATCAACATTTGTTTTAAATACAAACGCACTAAATTCCTCACTATCTAGCGTTTTTCTTAAAATTTCCTTACCATCATCATCGATACCCTTTAAAGGCTTTAAATCAGAAGGATTAGGAAGATAATCAATTAGCATTGATAAAAGCGTATGAATACCTATTTTCTTTAAGGCTGAGCCAACAAGGACAGGAATTAAACGGCCATTTAAAACACCATCACGAAGTCCTAATCTAATCTCTTCTTTAGTTAAATCCTCACCGGCAAAAAACTTTTCCATTAACTCTTCACTTGATTCAGCTACAGCCTCAACCATTTGATTATGAAGTTCAAAAACAACCTTACGTTTATCAGGATAAATTTCTGCATCATCACATGTTTTTCCATTATACTTACGAGCCTTTAGTTCAACTACATTAATAAATCCGTCAAAATTATTATCATGACCCATTGGATAACAAAAAGGGATAGCAGATGAGCCAAAATGAAGCTTAATATCTTCTAATAGACTTTCAAATTTAATTCCATCCTTATCCATTTTATTAACATAAATAATAGTAGGAATATTTCTCTTTTTAAGCATATTATAATGCTTAATCGTTTCTTCTTCTACTCCATTTTGAGCATTAATAACTAAAATAGCTCCTTTAACAACGGATATCGTACCAATTGCCTCTTGAATAAAATCATCATTTCCTGGCAAATCAATTAGATTAATTTTATAATCTTTAAAGTTAAGAGGAATTATACTAGATTTAATACTTGAACCTCTTTGACGTTCTTCGTCTAAATAATCGCTTATCGTATTTTTCTTTTCAATACTTCCCATCTCTTTACCAATGCATTCTGATGCTAGTGCTTCAACTAATGTTGTCTTACCACTTGCCATATGACCTAAAATAGCTACATTACGAATTTTATTTTCCATTATATCAACTCCAAATCTCTTGTAAGCGCTTTCTTTATTAAATTATAACATATTATTACTAAAATGAAAAGTTTTGATATAAATAAAAAGGGGCTGTAAAAAAATAAACAGCTTCTAAAAAT
>ULWY01049838.1_pt1 | contig 25386 bp, 50 predicted proteins | sample 1960761 | NCBI WGS metagenome assembly ULWY01 (sample SAMEA4835824, study PRJEB28245) | human gut metagenome | biome: gut microbiome; material: fecal sample | place: Denmark | collected 2008 | reverse complement strand
GGATTACCACTAAAATATCCCATTCCATCTGTGTCAAGCCAATCAATCACATACACATCCGATTCAGTAGACAAGCTGTCAAGCTTCTGCTTGTCGGCCGCCGACATGACGCCTGCCTTGGTCGTGGTGGCGGAAGGAATAGTGTCTTGCGCATAATACTTCTCCCCATTCTCACCACTAACTCCGATTCGGGTAAGTACAATCTCATTACCGTTACTTAGATTGTTATCAAGGTAATGATTGATTATGAACCCTTCGGACAACTTATTTTCCACAGCCTTACCCCTAGCACCGTCAAACGCCGTGCCCTCAACCTCACCAATAGGTGTAGCACAGTATGCCTTCAACACACTGCCCTTGACGTGACCCTGACTTCCCGAATCAGCAAACGGATACAGCTCATTGCCTGTCAGCTCCGTACGCTCCGGTACGCCGCTAATCTTCTTACCTTCTATCTCTGCCATATTTTCTACTTTTTAAACACCCTCATTAATCTAACGGGATTACTCTCCAACAGCATGGGAGTCCCGTCCTCCCATAACCATGCGCCAACAGAATCTTCCAACAACCAACAGTTAGATATAACCTCTATCTCGCCACCGCCGGATGAAACTCTATTTCCTTCCCATCCAATGACATGCAAATGGATTGAAGGAATTTTGACCTGAGAAATATCTATTTCTCCAATATCAACATTGCTGCACATAATCATTCTTCTACAAAAAGTTTCGCCGACGTAACTTCCGTTTCACTTTCAATCACTACATTCATGCCTGACGGAATGCAAACCTTGAATAGAATATACTGAGACGGGATTACCTTCTCAAATATTCGAACAGAAGGCATACCTGATATATAAGCAGAAACGCCAACTTTGCCTATTGCTTCACGAGAAAATTGGACGATTGTATCGCCCGTGGAAATATAATTCGCAATATACTTACTGCCTTGCTTTAAAAAGCTCAATTCCTGTTCCATACTACTTGAATATTAAATTAAACATAACTTTCTTCAAACGCTGAACCTAAACGAATCTGTGAAGAGGTAGCTTCTTCCTTTTGAATTTGCTCCAATGTTGCTTGCGGATCATTGCTATATCCTGCGTGTTGGATAGATTCAAGATGGGACATGATAGATTTACCGCCATTAAGCTTAAGCAGCCGGTCCGCTATAGCATCATCATCATTCTGAATAAACGGGGTTATGACATATTCAATTTCAATATTATCTATCTCTTTAGCCCATGATTTGTTCATGTTCTTCAGAAATTCCTTGATAACACTGCCTTCTCGTTCAAAGAACTCAATCCATGCCCCGCTTTCATCACCGACTTTCAAATGCGCATCAGTAAGCAACATCTGTCTAGCATCATAGCCAATATTGCCCAATGACTTCATGTTGTCAAAGGAAATGTCAGGCATTTGCGCCTGCATCCAATAGAGCTTCAGTAAGGTCTCTACATGGTATTTCAATGCCTCAATGGCTTGCGACCATGATACATAAGACACATCACCTCCATTTTCTACACGATAGATTCGCCGGCTCTCTCCTTTATCCTCCTCACCCTTTATTTGACCGGCAATCTTAATGACTGGAGCGGCGTTGTAGGCTATCACGTCAGAGTTGCGAGAAAGCGTGTATTCAAGTTCTTTGCGGATGCGCGTCAAACCGTGGTAGATAGGGACGGGGCGGAATGCATACACGCCAGGAATCTTCATCAATTTGATTTCTTCCACCGTGCCAACCGCTTCCCATTCACTACCTTGCTGACGCCACTTGTAGTGCTTGTCAGCCGTATAGGTCTCGAAGTAAGTTATTTCTTCGTCCTTTACCTTCTTCTTGTATTCAAACGACATGGCCAGCATATCGTCCAATTCATCAAAAAGCGGGTATAATTTCACCCCATCCATAGGTGAGTAGGTCTTGCATTTCAACTTATACTTGCTGTTGAAACCATAAAGCGTGTTCGGTTTCTCCACAACGTACCAGATGGTGAATATTTCGCAAGAAGCAAAATAGGCATTGCCCCGCTTGATGTTTTCGCTATCAATACGGGCGTATTTGTAAATGGATTCTATTGCTTTGGAAATTTGCTGTCTAGTATTATTGCTATCAATATTGTGGTATACACGCTTTACAGGAATGGCAAACATAAATTCTGTCATTCTCTTTGTGAGAAGCTTCTCAAGCCCAAGATAAATGCGAGACGCTTCTTCTTTGGTTCCATCCTTACGAATTTTGTCTTTTCTAGTGGTTGTGTCTGTTACAATCTTATGAAACTTAGGTTCATAAGATTTAAGCAAATTATCCCAAGATGGAAGGATAATAGACTTCTCTTTCAAGTCATTAATAATATTCGCGACAGGTCGCGATGAATCAAGAATTTGAGTAATTGCGTCCATAATTTGGGTTTCACGCGGCTTCACGTGCTGATAGTTAACTGCTACAAAGGTAAATAAAGTGTTTGAAAAACAATCACTTTATTGCATAAAAAAAAGCGCAACTTAAAAAGTCACGCTCCATTGATGCCACATATTCAAAATTCACAGAATGCCTAACAACTCACATTCATTCCTACAGTCCATATCGTCCATGTCTTCAAATCGGCATGCAAATGCGCCTAATGTTTTAAAAGGGAATCCCATGCACAATCTGACTGTATAGAATTTCCCATCCTTTAGAGATTGGACTTCCCAATATTCAATACGATTAGTGTAGTCTTTCCGCACTATACGACCGTGTTCACGAGCATATTCTTCCAACTTATAACGTGACGCGATTGGTGACAACACATTATCAACGAATCCTTTCGCCCATTCTATCTCCATTTTCTTTTCCCGTTCAATAACAGTTCTGTCCCAATCTGTCAATTGGTCTTCAGTATAAGAAATAACTTTCTTGCCAATATCCGTTCTAACTAGTCGGTAGTACAACCCATCTTGATAACACAGATGTCCGCCAAACCATTGGGCATTTTTGAACTTTTCTCTAAATTCTGGATATTTCATAAATTGAATAACCCCTATTTGGTAATGGACGCTGTTATCATCATAATATGAAGTGCAATATCGTTCTGTCACAAATGAAGTTCGGTCATCCTTCAGCACTAGGATACTGCCGTCAGACAGGTTCCGAATACATTCAGCGGTCTTCATTCCTTCGACATCTATTTTATCTTCCAAAGTCTTCAGGTTCGAAATAAACAAATCATAATCGGAGCTTGTGTAACATTTAGCCCCTTTATTAGTCCAATATTTCAGCATGTCATAGGCTTCGCATATCGTTTCTTCAACGCGCCAGGTGTTAGCTCTAGGGCGTTTCGTTAATGAAACAATTTTATAGTCGTCGCCCAATTGATTTACTACATCTGTGACTTGTTGATAACTAGAGAATCCACTTAATGCAGGTTGTCTTGTTGTGTAAACAACATTCAAATTCAATTCTTCTGCTATTTTGTCAAGAGCATTCATAATTCTACAGGTTAAAAAGATTTGATACTATACGACATTGTGTCAAACGAATAGCATTTGTCACCCTTAAGCATCATAACATCTCTGCTATCGTTATAATAAATCCCTTCGCCTTTATACCATGATTCAAACCAGTTTCGAAGTTCTCTAACCCCAGCTTCGTCAAGTTCTTCATCTTCCGATATTGCTTGAATATCGGCTTCAATATTTTCATCAAAAACATGTGATAGGGATGCCAGATTATTGTCGCATTCTTCTAATGCCATACTCCAAAGAGCAGATTGAGCTTCTTCAATGGAAGAATATTTGTCGATCATCCATTCAATAGGAGTTGCTCCTTGGTATCTAATCACTTCTTCACCATGATAATGGCATTTAGCATTGTAGGGGTCGCATGTTGCTGTAATTGTAAACATAATCTTGATACAGTTCTACGTGTGTCTCACGTTCTTTATTGTTATTTGGATATGTAAAGATACTAATTTATAATGGAATAACAAATTATATGCTTCGAAAAAATAATAAAGGTGCTCTAGCTTTCACAAGTAAGAGCACCTTAGAGCAATGAAAACTGCTAATCCAAATAACAATAACAGTTTCTTTTGCAAAAGTAAGAAAAAAGTGGTTACAAAAAATCTGTCAGTAATTCATCATCGCTAATATAGTTATGATCTCTTGGATAAAAAGTGTTAGCAAGACTATCCATATAATCAGGAGACCGTTTAATACGTTTCTTTATTTCCTCTTTCTTTTCAATGCCAATACTACCGTTGCTAGTGAAGAACCATTTGGTTTCAGTAGCTTCTTCCATCAATTTATCGCAGGGTGGGAGAGCGGCGCCAAATCCGTTCTTAGGATTTAACCAATCACGAATAGCCCAATAACAATAGGCGCGCATATTGACAAAATCATATTGTCCGGTAATATCGTGCAGACCTATTGCGCTTTCAGAGTACTTGCAAGAATAGACATTCTTATAACCAAGCTCAAATAGACGGGAATAAACTCCTGCCCCTTCGCCGATAGTGTCAATATAAGCCCTAGCTTTCTTATCATATAAGAATGGTCTGTGCATTCCTGCTACGTGCATGTGGTCTGCTTTACCAGCTGACTGATGTACCTCAAACTTGGATACATAATTGCCGTATCGAGGACAGAGGACGCTTTCGTCACGCCCCATGCCAGCCACATCAGAACCAAGCCGGCAGTGCTTAACAGGTTTGAAACCTTCATATTGTAATCGCTTCCAATTTTCATTAGCAATTTCTATCCATTCGTAAGGAATAAGCACATCTTCGGATACTTTAGGGAACATGCCAAGCACCTTGACGCGGAATAGGTCATTAGGGCGATACAAACTACCTTCCCATTCAAAATCACCTTCTCCGACATTGAAGTCTATCTGCTGGATTGGAGAACACCAGTTGAAAACTTTGTCCTTAACCCACTCATAATCCACCTGACCGGGAATAATCAACTTCTTCTTGACAACATTTTCAGCATTAAGCGAATTAAGTCGAAACTTGGAGAAACGGTCTGACTTCATTGCTCGCGCCGCATATCCAGTGGTAATATTTGGGTTGAACACAATGAGGAAACGAGAATTACCCTGCAAGTTACCTTCGATGGCGTTATAGGTCGCTTCTGATATACCTGAAGCCTCTGTTACGATAAACATCGTATTTACAGCATGGAATCCTGACCATGCTTCGGTGTTATCATCACCTGCCTTGAAGCCGGTGAGAAACCATTCGTCGTAATCTGTCCTTATGCCAGATGAAAGCAAACGTCCAGGTAAGAATCCTGCATTTCGGAACAAGCGAGAAACTTCAGGAATCATAATATTGTCAACTTGTCTTGCTGTTGGTGCAGTCATAGCTATCTTGGTATTTTTTACCAACCTACCATCTTTCCATCGGGGGGTGAGGTACATAAAGCAAATTGCAGCACAAGCGGCAACAAAATCCTTTCCCCTTGCCGTTCCAGATGCTACAGCAGTCATCGAATTATATTGCACAGACGATATGATGTCTTGCTGCTCGTTATCCAAACGGACCTTCAAAGCATCACGGCAGAATCTGTTCCAGTCTTCACGCCATGCTTTCAAGTAACGTATGTCCTTGCGTACATTGCTCATTCTTCATCATCAGGCAATTCTTGCATAAGCTTCTCAAACGGGTTAACATTCAGATTTTGCTCAACGCTCTCCACATACCCACGTTTCTTACCCTTAGTCTTTAGATGAAAGATGATGGCTGTAAGGTTGCCAGCATTAATCTGCTCCAACAGCTTGCTTTCCGAGAAGTCAATCAGGCTCTCATCTACCTCGTCCAGCAACTGACTCAATTTAGAATATTTCTCCCTCCAAGACGTGAATGTGTTACGGTCAATGCCAAGAGCCGTGCAGGTGGAAGATATGTTCCCCGCCTTCTTCTCGTAAACCTCAGCTACTTTCTCAAACGGTATTTTCTTGTATCGTGCCATATTTGCAGTTTTTTTAATGGTTGAATTTGCTTATTTCGTTTATATTGATGCTGAATTTACCACAGCATTAATTGCGTCTTTATACGATAAGTTCTCTGTTAGAAGCAGACATTTCGCAAAGTGCGCAGATGGGCCAAGTCCGGGAATAAGATTCACGTCTATCACATATAAATTCCCGTTTCTATCCTTGCGGAAATCTATTCTTGCATGATGCTTCAAGCCCAGCCTTCGAAAGACATCTTCACTTATTCTTTTTGCTTCAGACAATGCTTTACCATGCAATGATGAGCAGTATTCGTTATAGTCGAATTTCCCTGTATGGGTTTGGATGCTACCAACTTCATCGCATTCTATTTCTATCGCATGGGTTTTTACTTCTCCATTGTCAGGGTTAACATAGCAGGCCACGGTGCAATCAGTTCCGGCTATAAAATCTTCTATTACGACCGATTGCTTCAATTCCCCTTCAATTCTGTTTATTTGGTTTAATACATCCTTAATGGTATAACAGATGCAGTCTTTAGTGATTCCGAAACTCTCGCTACCAAATCTTGGTTTGACAAAATACACATGACCATCCTTCAAGTTGGTGACTTCGTGTTGCTTTGGTGTTCTGATTGTAAATCCATTCAAAAAATCACAGAGCTGTTTTTTGTCACGAACCAACCGATATACATCGCTTTGCTCCGCCGTACTCAACAACCCTTTTGCATGAATAGTGTTTATCAATCGTTCGTTTGCCGACCTTAACAAAACGATGTTACTCCATGCGACAAAGTCAAGCGGGTCTGCTTCATCCACTACCGCAAGGTCGATGTTTTCTTTACCCAACACCTCTCTATAATATCGGAATACTGAGGGGATCTTATAATTCTCCATCTCATCTTTTGTCACTACTGCCCAAATCATTTCCGCTTTGTATTTCAGTTAAACGTTCCTTTGCCAAATCCAATAACTTAGTAAAACATATCGAAGGAGATTTTATGTTAAACTGGTCTCCTATCTCTTTTTGCAATCTCAGCAGCATCTCTTCGTTAGGTTCTCTATCAGCAAGCAATATCACTTCACTCTTCTTTGCCTGTTCCCGTATGTCGTCAAACAATCCATCCAATGCACTGAACGAGTTGGGATAAAGGACAATAGAGAAGGTAAACGTTTCTTTCATTACGGATATGTCTATGCCGTTGGTGTCTACCGGTGAAATCTCGTCGATGTTGATGTGGGCGAACTTCTTAAACTCGATGGTCTGAATCTGCTCAAACAGCTTCTTCAAGATGTTCTTGTTGTCCTCGCCGTGGAGGGAGTTATGCGAAAGCTGGATAGCAATAATCTCATCCTTTGTAAGTTCTTCTTCATCACAGTATAGGATGCCAATCTTGGAATAATGCAACTTCTTGCAGGCCCTTAACCTATGATGACCACTTATCATTACAAACCGGCCACTTTGTTTCTTATAACAGCATGGCACACTGCTTAAGCCAGATTTTTCAATGTTGTCGCACAAAGCGGCAAAATCCTCCCCGGTCATTTCATTGGCATTCATTTCAGCCTCGTCAATAAGGTTGATGTCTACCTGTTCATATTTCCATCTATCTTCGTTGCCCATTTTCTAATAGTTTATGATATTTATCGATTACCTCTTTATAGTTGATATACACACCAAGTTGGCCACTGTAAGCGAGGTAGGATGATGTGCAATGCTCCTTTACCTTGGTATAAACGCCCCGGTACTTCATACTTACCGGTTTATGGGTGTAAGCAATGCTGATAACCTTTTCCATCAATTTGTGCATAGAGCGGCTTAATATACGTTGCACTTCCTTAGTCTGTATACAGTACAGAATGAACTTACTTAGTTTCGGTACAGCGTTGTTCGTGCAGAAATCTGTCAGTTGAAATAAGTCATACCCCTTGTGCTGAGGAAGAGTGAATCCAAAACCACCAAGCGTATATTGGCCGTACATGACAACAAAGGAATAAGTGGAGCGCATTGCATTATCCACCTTCTTAATGTACTTCTTTTGCAATAGCTTCAGATATCTTGGACTTACCTTCAATATCTTTAGTTGACTAGGGTCGTCTATCTTCAAATCATCGGGAGGAACAATCTCGTCCACGGTTTCAATATAGGATGTGTAGGATGTCTTAGCCTGATTATTCACGCAAGGCTTATTACAATATAAATAGCGACCGGCCGAACGTCTTTCACCATTTGAAGAATCGAAGATGGTCACCTTGTGCATATTGCTCAGATACGGACTGTTGCTAATGAAATAGAAATAAGTATCCATTGGCAAGCTTTCCACCAATTCATAATACTCATTTCGTATAGCGAGAATATTCAAATCCATGTCGCTGTTCTCACATATCAGCTTGAATGCCCGCTTTAGCTGTTTGTCTTTTCCGTAATTGAAATAGATTACCTTTTTATCTTTGATGGCATCTTGCAAGGAACCGCGATGATATTCGCAGGTGGTCAACAATTGCAATAGCTTTTCACTTGACTTCTCCGTATATTCGATAGATTCCTTCGCTTTGGCTTTGATGGCATCAAGAATGGCGTCATTCCTTGCCGACTGGCTCATGCAATACTTTTGAAGTCCCTTAGCATACAATGCCAAGGCAAGCTGACGAGAAGGTGTTTTCTTGTTGAATGTTTCTAACCAATCCAACCCATTGTTGTAGGTCAATGCTAATTTACCGTTGGCGAGCAAATATAACAAATGGCAATACGGATCTTGATTGTAAATAGAAACATCCATCTTATCCATCAAGAACAACTCATAGTTAAACAAGAAGCTATTGACCACGCACACCTCTTTATGCCTGTGCTCTTTCATCGCCTCATACAAAGCCGAAGCTTGCTTGGAGTTGAATGCAATCGGTCTTGTCTGAAATGTCTCTATCGCGCTGTAAGGGTTACCTTGGTAGAGAAGCGGCACAAGCTCTTTGGGTGTATCGTATTTAAGCCCCGCGACTGCCTTAAACTCTTCATAGGTGCGTATGGATTGAAAGTTATCCAAAGAGTGATTGATAGCGTAATAGAACATACGGTACGTAGAGTAAACGCAATTCATAGCCATATAAAAATCATCCGTTCCGTGATACGTTCTGAACTCAATCGTCTTTGTCTTGAAGTAAGCGGAAAGGTTGAACGCATGACGTATGTAACCTTTCTTGGATTGGTTAGTAAACAGTGTTTTCAAGTCCTCGAAAGATTGTGCGGTCAATACGCCATTATAATATTTCTCTGTTGGCAGAGGTTGGCAGTTGAATGCAAGCTCGTCCCAATCCGATAATTTAGTATACTTCTTTACGAACGGATAGCAAACGTAGAAGAACAGGAACACCCGTTTCATTTGCTCCACCGTCAAGTCCCCAGCGTAAATATGTACATGAGTGTAAGTAGTCCATTTTATCTTACCACCAGCATTCACCATCGATTCATACACGCTTCTCAGCCCGTGCAGGTCTTTCATGCAAAGTCGTAAGGGCGGGGTATTGACCTCGCCGCCGAATTTCTTGTTGCACGATCCGTCAGTGTTTACTATTTCCTCGTCCTTGCTCCACGAATAGCCGGGAGGAAGCGACACCTTGCTCCGGTCGAGGTTGCACATCTCAATCTCGATGCCGAAGGTGCGCGTCTTTATGTCATTAACAACATCCATATCCCTGTCCATTGATTAGTTGCTTCCAATGCGCAGCCCGAGCTTGTCCACAGTTCTGCCAACGGCACGGAAGTCAACGCCCAGTGCGGCACCGGCAATGGTGATGAGGGAAGAAGTGACGGGGGTCGCAATGCCCAGCTTCTTGCCGATGCTCTCCATCAGCACCAGGCCTTGCGACACGTCTTCCGTGATGTAGCGGGAGCGGACGGACGTGGGGCTGACGGCGCGGTCCGCAGATTCGGAGTACTGGTAAAAGCTCTCCATCGGGTCGCCCAAGAAACCGCCTGCCTTGAAGATGTCCGCCGGGCGGCATCCCAGTTTCTCCAGAACGAGCCTCTTCTCGGCATCCAGTCGCAGCATGACTTGAAGCGTTGCCTTGTTCTTGCGGGAATAGGCCTCGCGATACATGCAGAAGTCCCCCTCGCTGTATTCAATGCGGGGAATGCTCATGACGGAGCCTACCGTGTGGAGTATCATGTTAGGATTCTGCAAAGCGCACTCCAACGTGGTGTAGTCGCGGCTGAAACCTTTATACAGCTGGTGCAACTTCGTCAAGCATTCCTCCGCCCTCTCTTCTTGGAATATGGAGAGGGGACTGCGGGACAACCGGCAACCGACACGGAACACCACTTCGCCCGGACGGTCGTCCAGCTCTATGCGACCCTCCAGGTATGGCCCGGCCGTTTCCACGATGGCAGGCAGAAACCGGCAATGCTTCTTGAAGTAAAGAGAAGATAGGTAGCTGCAAATGCAAACGACCACCTGGCGATGGTGCAGATACCGGCTGATGCGTTCAATAAGCTCTTCGTGATACGTGCTTTGTATGGTGACGAACACTACGTCCGCTTGCTCAACCCGGCTGATGTCGTAGGACACTTCCTTGATGATAGCCGTCTTATAACCGCCGTTCTCTTTCAGCAACACGCAGTTGCCATTCTGGCGGATTTTGTCGAAAACCGATTCCTTAGTGTGGGAAGTCTTTATCAAATGAGCATCGTGGCCGCCGATGGATAAATCCGCCGCGATGGCCACGCCTACGTTTCCACAACCCAATACTGTTACGTTCATACGTTCTACGATTTAGTTCTATATCACTTCATATAGTCTGTTGAGCACAAACACGGACTCGAACCGCAATCTTTGGCTGGTGTGCCACTGCTCTACCAATTAAGCTATTTGCGCAAACGCTCGTCTTTCCGAGCCGCCATTGGTTATAGATTAGAATAAGCTTGCTTGTACTGCCACTGGTTCTTTCTTCTCAACAGCCCCAAATTCCTTAACCTCAATCCCAGTGTTGTCTGTTATCCACTTTGCCAGTATGTGACGGTGGCAGAAATCGCCGGGCTTCTCATAGCAGCAAAGAGCAACATCTTGCCCTTCACTTAGCATTTCAATTTGACTTACCACTTGATGAGCGTCTTGATTAGCAAGTATCTGGTCGTATAGCCTAAGGTATTCTTCCCGACTGCAAGGTCCGCTAACCATATAGCGAGTAGGGCAAACATTCAGCATTTGTGGCGCATTGATAAATCTTGGTCTGCCAATGGCAACACAGATTATTTTAATTCCTGCTGCATTAAGCTTTCTGTTATTTCCAAAATATGATGTATAAATCTTCATTTCCTTCTTATTTTCGATGTAAAGTTACAAAATATGTTTGAAAAACAATCACTTTTAGATTAAATAGTGACAAAACTATGTATTTTTTTACCATTTATAGCTCAATCTTCTACAAATTCATCCTCATATACGAAGATATGTTTGCCACTTCCACAAATCTCTACTTCCCATTTATCAACCCAATATTTAATCAGGATGATGTTACTATAGCCTTGGTATGGCTCTTTCAATGTTGCTGTTCTCATTGCTTTAAATAATTATCTATCAAATTTGAAATTTCCTTTGCTTTTTTGATTTCACGAGTAAAAAACTCAACAGTTTTGGTAGCTTGCAATTCAATAGAATCACCTTTTCCATCGATAAGATGCTGGTTAAATCCATATTTCATTGCGTCTAGTTCATTATCCCAGATAACAGGATTTGCGCAGGTTGATGCACATTTGACGTTGAAGCAGGTACCATTTAGACCATATCCTTGACCAACATTGATATGGTTTTCGCTTTCAACAACCCATCCATTTGGATTGTCTTTCATGAGGATTTCCATTTGATGGATGGACTTCCAGATTTCATCTTGTAATTCTTTTGTAGTTTTCATACACTTATCTTTTATCACAAATTGCTACTCTTAATCCGTCTCTAATCAACTTTGGCAGATTCATATCTAAATCGCTCATAGGGAAGCAAACGACTGGTATGTTTCCCATACTATCTACATTTTGCTTTGAGACCTTGATGCCTGTAGCAGTGCCAACTCGTATCGCATCTTCCTTGTATGATTCGTAGTTATTGCCAGCCCGAAATAAGAATACTGCATCCGGGTGTTTGCTTTTCATCCAATTATAGGATTCCAATAATGACTTTTCTTGATTTTGATTGCTTGTTTCCATTGCTTTATGTCTTTTAGATTGTATAATCATATCCTATCCCGTTGCACCGCCAGTTCGTGCCATCAAACCAAAGTTTGTGCATCAGTGTTGCAATACTGTTCTTTCGTACTTCCATGCTGTTGTAGATGGGTTGTAACTCTATTGCTGCTTGCTTTCTTGTTTTCATTGCTCTTATTGTTTAAATTGTTCTTTTGGATATGTAAAGATATAAATAATATATTGATTACCAATGAGTTACATTCATTATTTCCATGATTAAACTTTGTTTAACTTATTGCTTTTCAATGTATTATCATTTAGCTTATTTGCAAAACGTCCAGTTTCAAACGTAATTTCACATCCAAACTTGTCTTTGCAATGGATAATGACATCCGCATCTTTACATGCCTTGTAGAACTCATACAGATTATCGTATGGCTGGATGCTTTCACGAAGCGTTTCCGTAGCCGTCTTGGGCTGTTTGTAACCTCCTCTATCCATATCTTTCAGACAACAATGATTTGCTTTTCTCAATCTCTGCATCAGTATCAATACCAATCTGCCGGTAGAACTCGGCATTGCCTGAAAGACATTCATGAGCTATCTTCAACGTGTTGCGTTCTTCTTTGGTGAAGCCAATGCGAAACGTGGAGAATATCGCCAACGCTTCTTTCAGGCAGCCGGATTGGAGCAATGAAATAGCTTTATTGGTTTTCGTTTCCATCATCAGACATTTAATACTTGACGGTATAGCTCAAAATTTCGATTTTCAACTTCTGCATCCTCTGGATAATGTTTTGCAAACATATACCATTTATTAAAGCATTCTTTACAATACCAACAGTTTAGGACTGCGATATAATAACCAACGCCTGATTTATGTAAACCACAACTATCACAAATGCCCTCACATCCGTATTCGGCTAATGTGCATATCATTTCGTCACGTGTGGCTTCAATTATCTTAAATCCTTTTTTGTTCTTAAAAATCTTTGTCATATTCTTTTAGCAATTCTGTGTCATCGTAGATATTTCCAATAACTTCATACTCATAGGTTGATGTTCCACTTGCATTACCATCCACCCATTTGCTTGATTTTACGATGATGCTAACAGGTAATCCGTATTGGTTATCATTTTTGAAACCAAACAAACCATTTCGGAAAACTATCTCACCCACGAAGTTATCTGGATAGCCACTCTTTGTTATTTTGCGGACAATATCTCCTTCATAGATTTCTTGACCGTTTTTGTCAAACAAGCCTATGAATTGCCCGATTGTTTCCGGATTTACTTCATACTCTATAAACATTCTTTTACCTCTTTGGGTTAAATCTCCATATACCCAAAGACCTGTATTCAAGCTTTTGCCTCTAAATTTTATCACTCTCATAAAATCTCCTCCTTATCATTTACAGGATAGATTTCCCTACCTTCAAAATCGTCAGCCGTGAGAACGACTTCCTCACAGTTTATCATTTCTTCTACTTTATCGTAAGCCGAATCGCCGTCCTCGGCTTCAACCGCTACTACCTTCGAGAGGGTTTCGATAATCTTAAACGTGTACTTCATTTTCTGCTTTATTTAAGTTTGAATTTTGCAATCCGGCATGATAGCCATCAAGCCATATCAACAATTCTTTCGGATTGTAGTAGCCACTTAACCTATGGCATGGAACGCAACTTTCTATCACGGTATTCCGTATTGGCAAGCCATCGTGTATAACGAGAGCATAACGCCCACGAGAGAATGATGAAGTGGTCAAGTGCATCTGATTTACTTCGCAATACTTTTCTAACTGTTTTAATGCTGTTTTCTGTGTCATAATCGATAGATTATAAATTATCTCCCCATAACTTTTTAGCCAGTTCGTATTTCTTTTGCAGTTCATTCACCTCTTTCTTGGCATAAGTGAGGGAATACATGTGCTCACGTGGATATTTACCAGATTTCAAGCCTTCGTGATACTCTTTGGCTTTCTCCAACTTATGCTCATAAAAGTCGATGCTTTCCGGCATGGATAGATTGATAGTGTTGGCTCTTGCATCCCAATAAGCAGCTTTATATTCATGTTCTTTAGCCTTATCACTGTATTCTACGCTTTTCCCCATATTGTTCCAAGCGTCCTCTATCATTTTCCGATGCCTATGTTCACTATGATGACCAACCTTGATAGGCTCGCCAAGTGACAGAAAGTCTGCATCCTTGTTGGAACGCTTGTAGTATTCATCACTCTTACGTTCTGCTGATGCAGCCCATTCGCGTCTGCGTTCCGCCTTACGTTTTGCCCATTCCTGAACGTTGAATCCGTCGGAACGGACTATGGAATAGTAATAAAATCCATCACGCTCAAATATCAGGTTAAATACAATGCAATCATTCTCTTTCCCGTACTTGGTAGTGACTGCAATTTCTTCTCCTTTTTCGTGCTTTTCATCGCACTTTGCCAGAAATACATTTGGCGCAAACTTGTAATATGTATTCATTACTCTTTTAATTTAAACTGTTTGAAAATTCATTAAACAACTTATGACCAATATAACTATTAGCTATTCTAGCGTTAACAAGATGGAAATAGCCTCTATTGGTAAACCGTTCATCAAATTGATAAACGAGTACGGCATAATAATCCTGCTGAGCTTGACTATATCGAATTTCATAGACTTTAGTTCCCTTAAAAAGATAGATATTTCCATCAGAATACTCTTTGTCTATTTCTGATTGAGTAAATTCAATTCCTGCAAGCTTGATGACAGGCTCTCCTTTGTACATCTTAGTCGTTCTCATTGCTCTTCAATTTAACTCGTTTAATTTAATCGGTTCAAAATAAACATCCCGTTCAATCGTTAGACCAAACGGGAGTTTTATGCTTTCAAGTTCCTTCAACGTGAAGTAACCGAACTCTTTTACATAATCATTTACTATCAGTCCGAAGAATATCCAATCGCCATCTTCCTGTTTCTCGCCTTCGGTCACGTACCATGTGTACGAGCCGACCGGACTAAAGAACTTGCAGATTGCTACGGCTTCATTACCTTTCTGGTCTTGGCTGTATATCGGATATTTAGCCAACTGTCTTGTGATTTGTTTTGTTATCAGTTTCATTGCTCCACTATATTATGCAGGGCTTTCGCCCTGCTGGTTAAACTCTATTTGCGAAATCCGATAGAGAACAACCGTTTCCCATTATCCAATTGCTTTTAGTCTCAATATGCTCTAACACTTGAGCAACATCTGTTATGCGCATACCAACAGCAAAGTAACTATCTTCTATAAGTGGATGGAAAGACTTTTCTACACTGTTGTAAATGGCGATAAACTCTTTATGCGCATTGTCAGAATTATATCCTCCCAAATAATGGAAATCAGATGTTTCAACTCTTACAATGTCTCCGTGTTTCAAACTCAATGCTTTCATTGCTCTTCTGTTTTAATTGGGTTATTTTTTAGTATTGTAAAGGTAGTCATTTTCAGGGAGTTAACCAAATATTAAGTCGTTTATTTTTCTGATTACCAGTGATTTAACTTTTACTTGCTTTGGCTATAAAACACAAAAAAAGAGCGGCTAAAAACCGCTCTATATAATCAAATTCACTTCACATACTTACCCCAAAGGAATGCTTCCCGAAGTGCAATTGCATACATCTTAACCTCCCATCTTTCAGTCAGGAAGTTTACTCTAGTAGCTATATTTACAGCATCATATAGTGTCATTTCTTTTTTCATAATCAATACTGTTTTCATAATCAATACTGTTTGTTCCCGTGCTTATAAGGACGGAGCTTGTTATACTTCATTTTCTGCTGGATAAACCATTCGATGTCAATGTTACGAACTTTGCACAGGGCAAATATGGACATCAATGATTTATGTACACCATATGCTATAAATGCAAGGTCATCATATATGATATGATATACCTGCTGGGTGAAGTCTTTCATCTTGGACAGATTGTTTGTAATGTCATCAACATATTCTTCATCTACTTCCTTCAAATCTTCACCTATAGCTCCAGCAAGATCCAACAGACGAATACAGGTGTCTGCCAGCTCTTCCTCAATTGTACCCTTAATGAAGCACTCAAAGGCATCCTTTAAACGGTCTACCTCGGTGTATTGCGCCAAATACATAGGTCTGTTCATCCATTCATTAAACCTGTCAACATTCGCATTCTCACCCTTCCTGTCGGCTTCAATGGCTTCTGAAAGTTCTGTAATCACCAGCATGAAATAGTGTTCACGACTATGTTCTTCGTCGTACCACCCATGCGCTTTTGCGTTCTCGTGAATTTCCTTAGCTAATTTGTTCAAGTCCATTGTTAAATCCTTCTATTTGTTTAGAAATAATTTGAGCTGTCACATCGTCAACCTCTATACAACTCAACGCGAATAAGTGTGTTAAAGATTGAACATGCTCTTCCAATTGTGGGTAATCATATCCGTGTACTAGTTTTACAGTAGTAGATATTTTGGCGTCGATACACCTGTTCTCAATAATAAGCCAATGCCGCATCTTTTTCTTCTTTAAAAATGCTAGACATAATGCTATTGTTGTGACTGCCAACGTAATGTATAGCCAACGTGGGGTGTACATTGCAATGATAGCAAACAGGAGTGCTACAATTATAGAAATCAGAATATAGGAAATCAGTTTATTAACATTTATCATAGGGTCATTTCTAATTTGGATATTAATCATTGTCTGTAAGGCAACGGTTCTGCATCCATTGCAGTAACCATTGCCATGTAGTAACCGTATTCAGCACGCCTAATAAATACAGGTATGCGTTTCTTAATCACTCGTAGTTTCTTCTTCATGGAGGATGTATTGTCTTAATACTTTTTTCAAGCAGGAATCGATAGCTTGTTCGTAATATTCGAACTCGTCCTCATCATCCGACATGCTCATTCCTTCTGCTGCCGTAAGTGTCTTCATGTTTACAATGCAATAAAACCACATCCGGCTTACATAATTGAGTGTGGGAAATACATGTATTTGAAATTGCTCCCTAAGCCATTTGATAGCCACATCCTGTGTAGGACATGATATACGTCCAGAGTCATAGGAATTGTAATTCACGGGAAAATCATTTCTAGCCATCCGGTCTGCATTAAGGCAACAAGCATAGACCGGGACATCAAATCCGGCTTTTTTAAGAAGTTCCGCTACTTCAAATGATACATAAGATTCATTAGTCATATTGCTTTTTTTTTAATTTATATGGAATCAGGTCCTTAAGATAAGCCCAACTCACAGTGTCTTGTTTTACTTCATACCCTAGGTCATAAGCACCCATTACATTCTTTGTAATAATCAAGTTCCATGTAGTAGGATAATCTTTCCTTGCATCGCGCCACACGGAGTTGATGCGCCATTCAGCTCCGGCTTCATAAGCATCGGCGATGGCATTCCGGTCAAAGTCTCCATAGCAGTTTGACGGGGTCGCTGATTCAGCGTATTTGTCAGCCGCCTGTTCAATCGTTTCTTTGTCCATATTACACGTACATTAAATCAATAACCACCATTACTTTATTTTTAGATTTTCATTTGTTGATTTTCGGGATGCGGTCCAGCGAATAGAACACCTGCTTGTCGTAGATTTCAGCAGCGGCATTCTCCAAACGGCATCCTTTTGAGGTACGCCAATTTTCCATGAATAGGACGGCATCGCATTCCAGCAATGCTTCGATGTCGTTGCCCATGTGTTCGGCATAGTCTGCATCGGGATTGTCGGAAACGTCCAGCGGCGATACGGGCGTGTGCCCCTTCTTCTCTAGAACGGCTTTGGCGTATATGCAACTGGCTTCGACTTCTTCGATGTCGTGGCCGGTGATTGGGAGGGAGATGTAGACTTTCATATCAAATCGCCCTCCTTGGCATTCCGGTATTGCAGTTCGCTCACTTCGATTGTCTCTATCACAAACTCACCGTCCCGCTTGATTCGGGCGATAAGGTAGAATTTCCCGCTACGCTCGTTGCGGGAATAGATGCGGTCTATCTTCTTCATTGGTTATTCGGTTTTATTAGGTTCAGACTTGGGTATTGGTAGCCACGCAATAATCTTATCCAAAAAACAAATGCTCTCTTCAAGCAAATCTCTTGAAACACCCATAAACATCGCAGCCCATATTTCATGCTGTTTACGAATATCATTCATTGTCAGAAGCTGCATTTTACCATGATTATCAATAAATAGACATATTTCGTTGTCGTCAGGATATGCTTCACCCATTCTTATCCATTGGTTGGATAGGGCGTATTCCGCACCATCTATAAAACCCTTGTACGCAAATGTATTGTCTGCGTACCTGTTATTTGCCGCTTCCTCAATCCTTTTCTTCAGTATCTCGTTCATCTTCTTCAAAATAATAGTCACACGCTTCTTGTTTACACTTTATTTTCTTCAATCCGTTGAATGTGCGGTTGCTTTTCAGCTTTTTGCAATATTGGATTATCTTGCTTCCGCACTCCCAACGCTCACGATGTACGCAAGTTCTGCAAGTTTTTTTCTCGTTCATCTCACCACCTCCCGTCAACAGTTATATACTTCTTACATGTCGGGCATACCACCCAACAACCTTCTCGCTGGTCTGAATGTATGTCTGAACGGTCATACATAAACACGCAACCGCATTCAGGACACGTCATTTTCTTCTCTTTAGGCGGGAGTTTGCCTTCTTTGATTATTCTCATATTATTCGTTTTTGTTCGTTTCTACAACTTTGTTCTCAATGCACCATACCAATAATTCGTAGGCAGCATCAATCAACTCTTTGCCCAAAATACGACACCCATAAGCATATTTGCTAAGTTCGTCCGTATAAACATATCCGATTTCCCACTCTTTTGTAGTGTGCACACGAATAGATAACTTAGTCCATCCGATGTTTGCAATATGGTAGAACTTTGGCAGCGCATCCAGCACGTCCTGCAAGGTGTAGGCGGGGAGCATTCCGCAACTTTCGTCAATAACCTCCATTGCGTTCTCCTTCGTGGTAACGAAGTTATTTTCGTGACCAGCTTCGTAAACTACCCAATACAGCATTGTTTCTTTCAGTTCCAGCCCCAACTCTTGCAGGTGCTGCATCTGCTGCACGTCTAATACTTGCTTCGATTTCATAATCTTATTCACGATTTAGTTGTTCCATCATAGAAAGCGTTTCTTCGATTACCGCTTGCCTGTCCCAATCATATTTGTTGTCGCCCCAATGTGCGGTGTCAAAACCGAAAATCCACCAATCATCGCCTATTTCCGTGTTATCCGTAATAAATTCGGCTTTTTCTAAAAGTTTGTTTCTTTTACCAACGTACTCTTTCTTGATTCCCATTCCGTTCATTTTATCAGGATATGTTGCTGGCTCTGAAAGAGTAATTCCACCATGCACTTCAAAATCTTCCATATCTTCAATGCTTCGACCATGATATTTATTTTGAGGTGGAACAGCGACATAACCGTTATGTGTCCCGTGTTCAAATACATATCCGGACAAATCTAATTTCACGTCCAAAAATGATGTTGGTATTATAAATGCCACTAACTTATTTTCCATAAACCTATTATTTTACAAGTTCAAAATCATACACAAACACGTAGGGGTTACGCTCCCATGTTCCTTTCCCGCTCACCTTATCGATGAGGGCGGCAAAGGCTTCACGGGGAGTATGAAAGTTTGTACAGCCAAATCCTCGCCAATATCCTAATCCACGGACACAGTAATATTTTGTTCCGTCATATTCATATTGACGGGTATTCAATTCAACTCCTTCTTTAATGCAATCCTCGTCTGAAATGTCTTGGAGCTTTTCTACACGTACATCGGTTATGCGGATTTGATGAAGCATATTGTCTGCGGCAACGAACATTTTATTATTGAAGCCGGGATGTTCCATCCACGATATGTATTCAGAAGCCTTTTGCACATTCTTCTCGTAATGTGCGGCACAAGTCGCATTATTGCAATTTTCCAATTCATCTGCAATGGAACAATAGCTTTGCGCCACGGCGACCACTTCGCCGACCCTGTATTTAGGCAATATCTCACCTCCATCAAACTCACTTTCATCTGCATCATACATACAAGGCAATCCAACCACTTTCTTATCAGATGGTCTTATGTGGATATTGAATCTTGCTACCCATTCTCCTTTAAATGTTTTACGACACTTAATAAGTCGTCTTGTCTGCGTTTTTCTTCCTTCAAGCACGGCTTGGGTGAGCAGAAATTTATCTTTGAACATTATCTTTTTCATGATTCTTACTTTTTAATTTCTCTTACAATATCCGCTATTCCGACTAAAACAATCCAAAGGATAAACACGAATCCCGCAAAGTGCCAAAAGTCACCCAATATGTATCTAACAAAATCCATAATCACTGTTTTTTAATCAGTTTAACCGCTTCACGTAAGCCGTCCTCAAATGCTGACTCATAATCATCATATTCAGAACCAGACTGAAAACCATTTATCATAGGATTCTTCGTAAAGGCATCTACGACATAAAACCATTGCTCTATATCATCATCATATAAAGAGTATATCGCAATATTATACACCTCCCGTAGCCACCTCGCCGCCAACGCCTGCGTGGGTGCTAAATACTCATATTGGAAACCATCATCAGTATTCCAACAAAGGTCATCTTTTGTCTGTTTGTTATCGTATTCACGAAACTCATAATATCCTGTACGGTCTGTGACATATACTCCCCTGCATGGAGCGTCAAACCCAGCCTCATTCAGTAATTTGGCTGTTGTAAACATAACATATTCTTCGGTCATTTTTAAAAACTATTCAGATTGATAACTTGAACATATTTCAACTCTCCGGTGTAGCCACGTGCTTTCAATTCAGCAATAAGTTGCCTAGGGGTGAATTGGGCAAGGTCGGGGTTCGTATAACTTTTACTTTTCATACCCCCCCCCCTTACGTGTTTTGTTGTATTCTTTTTGACAGTCCTTACACATGGTCTGTAATCCGTCCTTATTTCTTGGGTTCTTGTAAAAACAGCTGTCTTCAAGTACTTTATGACATTTGGAACATTCTTTCATGGTGTGTGTGGTTTTAAAAAACAGGTATACAATCCTTCTTCCCAAACAATATATGTTGTTCAGGAAGAAGATTTTAGCTATTTAGTCTTGTTAATTAATCCCGACGGTTGACAGGAGATTTAAGAAGCGATTTTCATACCACAGTGGCTGTGTGGATTTGGGATTCTTGGGGTTGACCTGATTTTCCCCGTATTTAAGCCCTTTGTCGGTGATAGACTTGAATTGTTTTTCTTTTCCGCTTGTTGATTTACGGGTAAGCGTTACCAGGTATCCTTTCTCTACGAGAAGTCTGTTGAAGTCTTGTACAGAGATGTTGACTCCATTTTCTTTAAGGAGTTCTGTTGCTGATTTGAGAATACCATGACTAGAAGTATAGTCGGGTGTGGGGAGTCCTAGGGGTTGTGCTACCTTCCCAAGTAATGCCAACTTGGATGAGTCGTTGAGGTTGAGTATTTCACTCACACCTTTTACCCATTCAAGGGAGGCACAGACGGTGGATGGGGTGAGAGGTATTTTGTCGGAATGTCTACCATCTACGGAGTATGTTCCGTGCTTGCGGATGGACGGGAGGACTTCTCCGCACACCCAGTCTTGGAAGGGTTCAGCTTGCGGTTTATCTGACCGCATGATTACTTTGTAGAGGTTCTTCTCGTTGATGTAAACAAGCTGCTGTATGACCTCTGTCCCGTATTGGTTGTAAGTAGGGGTGTCGGTTAGAACGATACCCCTCTGGTCTAACCTTGACTTACAGTCTGCTACGTTCTTTATTTCCAAAACGCGGCAGATGTCTGTTAAGCAAAACATCGGTTGTTCACTTGTCCCGGCTACTCTCACTTCACCGAAACTTTCATTCTTGAAGATTTCAATAGATGCCATAATTAAAGACGATTTTTAGGCATTTCAGCGGAAGGGATAAAAAGACGGCAACTCCGCACTTACCCGTCGTCTTACATACCAATAGGCAGTTGGGAGGTTATTAAGTCTCCACACGGGGTTACGAGAGTTGCCGTTATGTTGCAGCAATCTTGCAGACAATAAAAATGCCCGCTGTTGGCAGGCTTCCGTCTGCCTATTGAATATGTAAGACGCTGCAAATATACGTTCTTTTCCTGAAATGCCAAAAGAAAATTAGAGATTACTGATTCTTGGCTGTCCTAGTCTTGGGTGCCGTCTTCTCCATCGGCTTCCCGCTACGATAGTACTCCGCATACTTCTTGGTGCATTTGGATTTGGGAACTAGAATCACCGTCCGCGGGTCAATACGTAAGGGATATAGCTTTTTCTCCTTCTCGCGTTGACGAGCGATACATTTCTCAACTCCGGTAGGATTCTCGTCTGAATGAGGCTTCCGAGGAAGCATCGGGTCTTTGGCGAAACTCATAATTCGGTACTATTTGATAATTGGTTATTCTTCAACTTAGCCCATTTCCTGAATGCTTTATCAAAGTCATCCAAGTCATTAAGGTATTCCATTGTTTTACCCGACTCCTTAACCATAGAATTAAATTCGCGGAAGTAATTGTCGGTGGCTTTCATGAAGCCATTATGAAACTGTTTGAGTTCTCCCAACAGGAGTCCGTTGGAGTGAAGAATATCGGCAGCTTCGTCAATGAGCATGTAAGCTTCTGAATTAAGCAAGTACGCTGCTGATAGCAGGATGCTTGCACGGTCTATAGAGCCATTAGCCTTAGCTCTGTCTACTATGTTTTTAGGTGGTCTCATTATTCGTTAAAATTTATTTTCTGTTGTTGAAATTCGTCAGCATAGAACTTGTCGAATGACTTTCCGCTTATCCACCATCGAAATCCGATTTCGGCATCTTTGAAATTGTGATTGATATACCCGTTATCAATCAGCCATTTGATTGTTTTCAGCCAATTTCGCTTGACGTACGGCCATCTTTCAATCTCTTTCCGCTTTTGACGGGGAGGAGACATGGGGCAACAGATGCACCCGATACGGGTATATCCTTGGTCGTACAGTTCGCAGTGCGGTATGTCGTTCACGTTCAGGAACTCCCACACGTCACTCTCCGTCCAATAGATGATGGGCGAGACTAATATCTTGTCCTTCCCACCGACACATGCGACCATCTTTTCCTCGTGCTCGCTCCACTGGTCGAAAGTTTCCTCCGCGCGCTTGCCCTTAATCGTAGAAGATATTTCCTGACGCTTGTTCCTGCGTGCGCTTTCCTCCTTGCGGATGCCAATAAGTGTCACTTTTCCTGCGCCGGATGTTTCCTTGTACTCGGCGCAACACCAACGGAAGCACCTGGTAGGAATCATGTGTTTCTTCTTCGCCATCTCGTAGATGCTCATTTTCGGCTTAATCAGTTCCACGTCCGGGTATTGCGTCTTGACGAACCGGATAACTTCGGGTGGGTCAACGCTGGTGAGGTTCATGTGTGCCTTAAAACGGACACCTGCAAGTTTAGCTATATGATATAATACTTGACTATCCTTGCCACCACTTACTGCCATATAAAAACCATTGTCAGAGTCTAATTTTAAAGCCATTGGTTCTGCTTTTTGTAGCAACTCTATGGAATACCTAATTTTACTGGCTAAAGACTTTGATGATTTACAAAGGACATCATCTATATTCAATTCCATTTCGTATGCATTCATACATCCAATAATATTTTAAAGTTCTTCTTTACCTTTCCATTCTTCAAATTTGGATTTTATCTCTAATATATGTCTATCCATAATTAATAGCTATTCATTTATCGGTTTCAAAACAAGTTCTCGCGGCTCCTCGTCAGACCATTGGACTTCTGAGAAGAAGCTCTTGTCCACAAGAGAAAGCAATTCTACGTCACCAACGGAGCACCATATATTCAGAAACTTCACGGGTTTTTCCTTGTGAAGCCACAACTCACCATTTTTGTCACGAGCTATCCACATAGTTTATTCCTCCCATTCAATCTTAACAGTTATTACATATTCATGCTCATAATCTTGGTCTATATTTGCTTCCGCTTCTTCTTTTGAAGAATAACAAGTATTGAGGGCATACACATTCACCCATCCCTCTTTCTTTTCGGGGAGCATCATTAAGTCACCATAACATTCTGACATTGCTTTAGTACAATGGCCATCTATCATATATTGTTGAACCCCTTCAATATTTCCGCTTTCTATAAGAGCAACAATAGGATAATCCCCCTTTGCGTCAAAGCAAATAATCCTCGCCTTGCGTCCGTCACGTGTGCAGACGGGCTTTCCTTCTCTTGCCTTCTGAATATCAAATGGTTTTAGGTTTAATTTCTTTTCTTCCATATCTTCTTTGGTTTTAATTTCTATATATACAAACGTCTTTGTCGGTGCGTTGAAAAATAAGCGTGTGTCTCCTTCGTAAAATGCGGTTGAGTCAGCCAACTGGTATCTTTGGAAATACAATCCTCTGGCAGCCTCAATAGGCTCTCCGACCTTTTCAAGTTTCTTGAAACACGCTAATTTCTTATCGTTTCTATATGCGCAATATGGATTTCCAATAAATTTGCAAGTTCCTGCTTCATCAAAGCTACATTGATTGCAATGCCCTATAATACACTGATACCACTCTCCGTTGTACTCGAATATCTCGCCTATCTTGCGTTCCATAGTCATACAAATTTAGTTATCCACTTTCCGCACCCGTCGCACACGGCTTCGTACATCGTCACTTCGCATATCATATCAATCCTTTATGTTTAAGTTTAACAATAGCATCCTTTCGGGAATAAGCCTCTATTTCATGCCCCTTGATGACGAATCTAGACAAAGGCCTTTCGCCGAATCTTTTTCTGTTTATTTCGGCCATTCTTTTGATATTGGCTTTCTTGCGTTCGTGGTGTTCTTTATTTAACCTCCTCACACGCTCAGCATGATAGGGATTATAAACATCGTCATAAACCGAAGCCATTGTCGCGGCGGCCAGTAATAAAGATAAACCTCTTGTACTCATTCCGTTTCCTCCTTTCTTTCTGGAAGCAAATCGTCAAGATATGCCCATTCTTCAATCTTGTCTTTGTCGCATTCGTAATCATCACATTCCTCATCATCCCAAACCTCATAGCTTACGTTCCAGTAGCGAACTCCATATCCGTACCCCGTTGACAAATATCCTCTCACTAAGCATGGAATTGAAAGTGCCGCCTCGTTTTCGTATTCTCCATACACTTGCGGTACTTCTTTTTTCATATCGTGCCACACGGAGTTGATGCGCCACTGGGCACCTTTCAC
>ULWY01042521.1_pt1 | contig 25813 bp, 49 predicted proteins | sample 1960761 | NCBI WGS metagenome assembly ULWY01 (sample SAMEA4835824, study PRJEB28245) | human gut metagenome | biome: gut microbiome; material: fecal sample | place: Denmark | collected 2008 | reverse complement strand
GCCTACTGCTCCTGTGTTAGCAGCTGATTCAGAAGAGGCTAAATCTATTGACTCTACTGAAGGCAAGGAGGCTCAAGATGAAGACTTCGATGCTATGCTGGCAGATATGTAGTAATTATAAAGTAAGTAGTTTTTATGGAATTAGATTTTTCTTATAAACCAGATATTACTAAGGACTACTTACTTAAATATAACACAGAGGAAGCCTATATGGAGTATTATCTTGGCGTAAAAGTTTCAAAAAAATTAATTTGTAATCCTTTACGTAAAGATAAAAATCCTACGGCTTCCTTTTTTCGTAACTCTAAAGGAGAACTTATATTCCATGATTTTAATGGGAGCTTTTATGGAAACTTTATATCAGTAGTTATGACTAAATATGCTTGTAAATACCATCAAGCATTAGACATTATAGCTAAAGATTTTGGCTTGTTAAAAGGACAAAATAATTATCATTCTGTAATACAATCAAGCACTTCTTTTGGTAAAATAAATGAGCCAGTAGATATACGAGTAGAAATAAAAGATTTCTCAGAAGATGAATTAAAATGGTGGGGTAAACAAGGAGTTTCTTTAGAATTACTAAATAAATATAAAGTATATTCTTGTCGTACTGTATTTTTAAATGGTAATATTCAAACTATAAAGACTAAAGATAACTTTATCTTCGGATATTATGGAGGAACAATGCAAGGTAAAGAATTGTGGAGAATTTATTATCCTAAACGTAAGGAATATAGATTTCTAACAAATTGGCCCTCTAAAAAGGTTCAAGGTTATAGTCAGTTACCTAAAAAAGGTACTTTATTAGTTATAACTAAAAGTATGAAAGATACTATGTGTTTAAGAGGTTTAGGTGTAATAGCCTGTGCTCCAAATAGTGAAACACAATGGTTATCTGAAAATATGTTAAATGATCTAAAAGAAAGATTTACTTATATAGTAACTTTTTATGATAATGATAGACCTGGAATGTTTAATATGGCTAAGATAAGAAGAAATCATCCAGAATTACTTTATTTCTTTATACCTCATAAATTCAAAGTAAAAGATATAAGTGATTTTTATAAAAAATATGGTCGACAGAATACTTTAAAATTTATAAAGTATTATATAAAAAAATTAAGTAACTATGTCAAAAAGTAATTAGAATCTGAATACTGCTATTAGAATAACATATAAAAACGGCGATGTGCACGATTATACATCTATAGAGGAATGCTCTGAGAAAACTAAAATAAGTCAAGCAGCTCTTAAAATTAGATGTAATAAATCTGGAAAAATGGCTGATGGCACTTTATATGAATGGATAGATAGCCATACTAAGAAGAGTTATCAAGCTAAAAAATCTAGAAATAAAGGAAGTGCATGGGAAGCAGATATAATTCATCATCTTAGAGATATGGGGTATACTGAGTGTGTAAGTGCTAGAGGAGAGAGTAAGTTTACAGATAATAATAAAGTTGATATCATTGATAGGTCTGGAAAATTACCTATAAATATTCAAGCAAAACATACTGCTAATACTCCAGCATATTTTAAGATAGAAAATTCTTGCCCTTATAAGGACAAGTCATTTGTGTTATGCTGGAAGAAGGCTCCAACAGAAGGTAGTGTTAGTCCAGGAGCAATAGCAATGATTCCTATAGATTTCTTTTATACTTTATTAGAATGTTATTCTAAAAGTAATAATTTAATATGAGAGAACTATTAACCTTAGGAGTAATAGATTTTATAATAAGTATAATATTAATTTTACTTAAGATTTTTGGAATATTGTTATGGAGTTGGATAACATTAGCAGTGGTAATATTTTTATCACTCCCAATTACCACAATGATATTATTTATTATTATAATGATAATTATATATAACAATACCAAATGAATAATTATATTTTTGCAATTTGTCAGAGTAATAAAAATAAACTTCATAAGTTAACTGCATCTTCATATGAGGAAGCTGTTGAAAAGGCTAAAGAAGAAGTTGATAAGTACTTAAATTTAGACGATGATACATATGCTATTCTTGATAACAATGATAGCTGGATAAATATCAGAGCTGAATTAGCTAAGAAAGGTATTGGGGTAACATATATAAGAGATATTGAGGAATTATTTAATCTATGAAATTAAGAATTGGTTTAGATTTAGATGATACATTAAATGAGTTTATGAATCCATATTTAAAAAGATTTGGATATCCTAAGTCTGATGGAGAAATAACAAAAAATGTACAACAAGTTTTAATAAAAGACAGAGAATGGTGGATAAATCTTCCAATAAAAAATAAAATAAACTTTATACCTGAATTATATTGTACTAAAAGAGTATGCAATAAAGACTATAGTAAAACATGGCTAAAGAATAATGGTTATCCTAGTAAACCTGTTTATCAAGTCTTGTGCCAGCGTGCTAATAAAGCTCGGTATATAAAAGGTAGAGTTGATATTTTCATTGATGATTCTATTAGTAATTTTATTCAGATGAATCTAGCAGGATTGCCTTGTTTATTAATAGCTTCTGAATCTAATGAAAAATGGGGTCCTTATGGTAAGATTTATAGTTTAGATAAAGAAGAGATAGAATATGGGTATGAATGTATAAAAGAGTCGGAAGACTTTAACAATTACTTACGTGAAATTAAGTCAAATTTCTATTAAACCTCTGATAGAGACTTTAAGAGTTGAAGATATTGATGATAATACTTATTTCTCAGAAAAGTATAATAATTATATCTCAAACTCTAGATTATCTAAGATAAATCCAGATCAAGATGGTTCTCCAACAGAGTTCTTTGATAATTGGGGTAAGACTAAGTTAAATACAACTAGTTTGGAATTTGGTAGTTGGTTACATACTTTAGTTTTACAACCTGATGACTTCTTTCTAACAGATGTTAGCAGACCTACTGCTAAAATGGGGTCAATGGCAGACTATATTTATAAGAAAACACAAGGTATCAATGTTACTAATGATATTATATTAGAAGCATCTGATAAATGTGATTATTATAAAGATAAAATATCAGATAAAAAAATAAAAAAAGTGTTAGCAGACTGTGCTCAATACTGGTGTGATAGAAAAGCTTTTGAAAAAGAAAATAATGATGCTAGAACACCAATATTTACAGATCCTAAAAATCATGCTAAACTGAAAGTCTGTCTAGAGTCTCTAGATAGTGATACACAAATTCAATCTTTACTAAACCCTGAAGGATTACTAGAACAACCAATTATTGGTAATGAAATAGCTTTCCTTATAGATGTTTTAGTAGAGGCTCCAGAGCATAAACCTTTTATATTAAAAATTAAGTCTAAACTTGATAATTATAGTATAGATAAAGAAGAAGGAATAATCACTGTAAATGATTTAAAAACCACAGGAGATTTAATAAATAACTTTGCTAAAGGAGCTCTTATTAAATATCACTATTATAGAGAGATGGCTTTATATAGTTGGTTATTAACTATGGCTGCTAAGAAGAATTATAACATTAAGAATCCTAAAATTAGAAGTAATTTCTTAGTAGTAGAAACTATTCCAAATTTTAATACTAAAGTAGTTCCTATGACTAGAGAACTTTTTAATAAAGGATTTAAAGAGTTTACTCACCTTCTTAAATTAGTAGCATTCTATTGTATGCATGGTTATGAGGGATTCGGAATTACTCAAGAGACCTGATTATACTAAACTTTCCGATTTATATCGTAAATACTTTAGTTTAGGGTCTTTAGGGGAAAGTATAAATTTAAAATTTGCACTTATATCATTACTTGGATATATGGTAAATTCTATGAAGAAGAAAAAACCTGGAGTTACTTATTATGAAGTAACTGCTAAATTAGCAGAAAAAACAGGTCTTGATGAAGATACAATACAAGCTATTGCTATCATCACTGAGGATTTTTCATATGGATGTACCAATTTTCCAACATTTGGCGTGCAACCAAAAGATATGCCAACAAAAATAAGAGAATTAATGGGAAAATTTCTTCCATTCTAAAAAAATTAATTTTTTTATAATTTTCTTTTTGGAGGCAAAAAATATAGATTATATTAGCCTTACAAAGATAAAGAAAAAACATCGCAGATGATTTGATAATAAGAATTAATGTTAATATATTTTTGAAAAATGAGTGAAATTTTTAATTTTAAGAGTTTTGAAGTAAGTGCAGAAACAAAGGAAGCAGCAGTAGCACAGGTAGAGAAAGAGAATTTTCATATTAATGGTGATGCAACACAGGCATGGAAGAAGTTCCATGAGAAGAATGCTAAAGTAACTTCTAATGATGAGAAGGAATTTAAGCTGGAGTATTTGAAGAAAAAGACTAAGAATGCTCCTGGTAGTGGTTTCGTTGTAACTCTTTCTAGTGCTATTGTAAGTACACGTGAGCGTCCTTGGAAGGTTGTTGATATTAAGACTGAGGGTAAGCGTGATACTCAGAAGAAGTTTGATTTGGTAGACCACGATACAAAGGAAGTACTGAAAACTTTGAAGTCTGAGCGTGTAAAGAACGAAAAGGCTGGTGAAGCAATTCTTGATAAGGATGGTAACGATACTGGTCGTGTTGAACCAGATACAAAGGTTATTCGTCCTACTAAGACCGCAGCTAAGGAAATAGCTAAGGAACTTATTAAGAAGGGCTTTAAGGGTCAGATCGATATCGTTCAGGGTAAGGAGTCTATTGGCTCTGACCCAGTAGTAGCTACTATAACTTATACTCCATCTAAGAGTACTAAGAATGGTCGCTATATGTTCTTTGGTTTGGAATTTTAATTTTTAAAGTAAGGCAGGTGCTCGCGAGAGTATCTGCCTTTTTTAATTTAGATACCTTTTATTTTACTAGATACTTTTATTTATAAAGGCGTAACGGCTATCTAATTTTTAAAAAAGTATGAAACAAGCAACAAAATCTTCTTATATTAAGTTCTTTAATGATGCAATTAATAATAATCGTTCTTTAAAAGCTCAGTGTACTATATCAGGAAAAAATATAAATACTGTATATATTGCAATGAGAAATCTTAGAAAGAAAGAAAATAAAAATGAAGATGATAAGAAGATATTGGAATTATATGATAGACTAAAGGATACTAAGAAAAAAGAAGTAAAGAAAGATACAGATGATGCTTCTAATACTTGGGAAATAAGAGATAAGGAGACTGGTAAAATTACTGGATATAAGTTTGAGATTTTCAGAAGAAATAAGCCCGCAATCACAGGAGTCTTTACTAGAAACGAAATGAATAGTGTATATAGAATGTATACTTATTACGGTTCTGGTTTAACCCAGCAGATTGTCAGCAGATATTTCCCAGATTATTCTCTTATTGACTTTAAAAGAATTTTACGAGCTTTTAATATTACTAAAGCATCCTCTCCATTTGCTCCTCATATGTATGAAGAATATACTGAGGATGAATTAAAAGAAATGCATCTTAGGGAAAAAGAGAATGATTTCTTAAAAAGAATAGAGAAAGATGAGGTAAAGGATTTAAGAGCTTTAGTTACTAAGTTAACTAAGGAAACCTCTAAGTCTTTAAATAAGGAACTTATAGAAGACACTATTAAAAATACAGTAAAGGATTATAAAGAGCTTCCAGTAAATATTAATAATAAAGAAGCAAAATATCCTGATTTAATTATATGGTTATCTGATTTACATATCGGAGCTTATAATGCTAAATATAGTAGTTTTGTACAGTTACCTTCTTATGATGTTCTAGAAATTAAATCTAGATTATCTAGAATTGTGGAATCTTTTGTGGGACAAGAATATCATTCTGTATATGTAGTTAATCTTGGAGATTCTATTGATGGGTTCAATAAAGAAACTACTAGAGGAGGTCATGAGCTTCCTGAGATTCTTGATAATAAAGAAATTAGTGAAGCATTTATAGAGTGTATGATGGAGTTCTTTGCTACTCTTACAGTAAAAGTAAAAAGTGAAGATTTTAATTATCTCTCTATAGGAGAATCTAATCATGGTGGGGATTTTGAATGGTTAAATCAAAAACTCTTAGCTGCATATTTAACTAAATATAATATTAAGAGTTATATTAGTAACTATCCTATTGATAACTTTATCATTGGAGATCATCAGTTCCTATATGCTCATGGTAAAGATAATAATTCTCAGACTAGACAATTTCCTCTTACTTTAAATCCTCAGACTGAATTATTCTTTGCTAATTATATAGCAGAAAAAGGTATATGTAGTCCTCATATTTATGTAGTAAAAGGTGATTTACATAATTATGCTTATACTACTGGTAAACAATTTGATTATATATCAGTAGGTAGTATGTATGGTAGTAGTAATTATATTACCGCTAATTTTGGACATACTAAATGGAGTATTAATTATACTATTGTAAAAGATAAAGATATTTTGATGGGAACTATTAAAGGAAATAATTAATGAGTGGGTATGATATTACTATAAACTGTAGTTACAAACAAGACGAAAATTTATTAGCTTTACTAAGAAACGTAATAGCTAGTAATTACGCCGATAGTTTTAAATTAGTTGATTTTTAAATAATGAAATATATTACTATTCCTAAAAATAGTGAACACACTATAGACTTAGCAGCTATTACTAATGATTATAAAGGCATAATTATTGTTTACAAAGAAGGTATGGCTGAAGGAAGAATTTCATATTGCTCAGATACCGAGTTGTGGTATTTTTATGACAATATAGATAATGCTCAATTTGATACATTATTAGAAGTAGTCAATGAATTAATAGATATTAAACATATAGCAGATAGTTTTAAATTATTAGAATTTTATACTAACAACGATGATTGATAGGGAAGACGTTTTACAGGAAGCTTTACATAAGTGTTTTGTAGAAATGTATAGATGGGCTCAGCCTTCTATAGATTTGGATGAGCTTATTAAGAAGGGATTTAAAGATAGTACAGAATATCCTTTATATGCTAGACATTATTTATCTCAAGATAATTTTAATTATATAAGAAATACTTATATGTATGCATATGGTATTAAGGATACTTGGGATGATACTTTTGAAATATTAATTAAGCAACTTTTAGAAGGAGGTGTAGAAGATGACTATAAAAAAGCTACTCCTGCTTATAGAGATTATAAAAAAGTTCTCCCACTAAAAGAAGTTATTACTTGCCCAGGAGAAGTTAATACTATTATTGACTATATAAAGAAATGTCAAAACTTTTATAAAGGACATTGCTATGAAACTAATAAATTTTCTTATAATATTGCATTAGGTCCTAGTCCCAATTGTAATGCAAAACATGTTACAGAATATTGGCATAGTCATGGCAAACCAGAGTTTAAAATAGTAGAATATAATATCTCAGATGTTATTTACGGAGACGGAGACTTTGAAGAAGTATCTGATGAAGAGTTTCTCACTACATTAAGATGGTAACTAATGAAATTACTAAAGATAACAAGACACTACTTATCTGCTATAAAAATTCATATCCCTGTGGGCAAATATTATACAACGGGAGTAAGTGGATATATATTACTAGTGTAGATATAAATAAAGTTAATTATGCGGAAGATACTCCTCATAATTTAGTACAAAAATTATTAGATAAAGAAATTATTGATAACATAATGTTTTTCACATATAATGGAGAGAATGCCAACTGAATTTACTTTAGAAGAAGTATTAGAAGGAAAAGCTACTAGTATTAAAGGTAAAGATTATCTTCCTACTAGAGGATATATTGAGCCTTTTCTGGAAAGAGTTCAAAAATTAACTTCTGATATTAGAGTACATGTAAAATTACCTGATCAAATCACTTATAATAAAAATGGTAATATAGATACTGCTGATTTAACTTTTAATAGAGTATGGTTAGAAGCAGTATTACCAAATGAATATCAATATGCTAATCATCAGCAGGTAATTGGTATGGTATATGGTCTAGACACTAGAAAAGCTGTTGTAAAAATGTATTCAGGTGCTCTGAATTCTGCATGTACGAATCTTTGTGTATTTAATCCAGATAGTTTAGTAGTTAATGAAATAGAACCAGAGACTCCAATTAATTTTAAACCAATTACAAGACTTGTAGAGCAAACTACAGAGATAGGAGTTACTCTCAGACGTTTTGCAGATACAGATTTTGACTATACTAATAAAAGTTTTGTAAATGAACATTTGGGTAGATGGATTCGTAACTGTATGTCTGAATCTGTTGATAATGGTTTTGGTAAAGTAAAATTAGCTACATCAACTCCTATTGATGCTTATAAATTATTATTTGATAAAAAAGATAGTCCATATCTTATATCAGATGATAACGCAAATATGTTTACTGTATATAATGCATTCACTCAAATTATAACTGATTCTATGAAAAAGGATATTATGAATCAGGTTGAGAAAACTTTACTAGTAAACAACATTTTAACTTTGTAAATAGTATTTTGAAATAACTATATAAGCACTATATTATTAGTTCAGTACTAGTATTATAGTGCTTATTTCGTAGATGATTTAAAATGTTAATTTATAAATGTTATTTATGGTAATAAAGAGAGACGGAATTAAAGAAGAGTTTAATAGAAACAAAATTAGGGATGCTATACTAAAGGCTTTTGGAATTACCCAAAATTCTAGTAAAACAATGGACGAAGATATTTACAGAGCAGTTACTGAGATAACTAATTCTGTAGTAGAGACTGAAGATCAATCTATTGAGGATATTCAAGACCAAATTGAAGAACTTTTAATGGATTTAGGATATCACGATGTGGCTAAAAAATATATTCTATATCGTAAAGAACGTGAAGATATTAGAAATCATGCTACTAGGGATATTAAATTTATTCATAATTTTGTAAAATCTGATAATACTGCTAATGCTACTATTGATGATAATAGTAATGTTGGAACTAAAGGTATTGGAGTATTAAACGCTGAAATACATAAAGTCGATAATAAACTTACTAATACAGAATGGTGGGAAAGTTTTGTAAAGAAGAGAGACCCTAACTTTAATATAAAAGTTATGAGGAATGACTTTAAAACTATTTTGTATCCTCATGACTCATCTTCTCAAGTAGGGGAACCATATTGTATGGCAGCTTCTATGTATCCTTTCTTGTTGTTTGGATTAGAGAAATTAGGAGGTAAATCAGCGGTTCCAAAGAACCTTGATTCATTCTGTGGTATTTATGTAAATTTAAACTTTGCATTAGCCTCTGAAATTAAAGGAGCAGTAGCTACTCCTGAGTTTCTGATGTATATGGATTATTTCTGTAGAAAAGAATGGGGAAATAATTATTATCTCAAACCAAGTGTAAAAATAACTACAGACTATTGTATAAAACAAAAAACTATTGGCAGTCAAATTGATCAATATTTCCAACAGGTAACTTATTCCATTAATCAAATAGCAGGAGCTAGAGGAATGCAGTCCCCATTTACAAATTTTTCATTCTTCGATAAATATTTCTTTGAAGGTATGTTTGGAGAATTTGTATTTCCAGATGGAACAAAGCCAGAATGGAATTCTACTAATTGGTTACAAAGACGTTATTTACATTGGTTAAATCAAGAAAGATTAAAATGTATCTTAACATTTCCTGTGTGTAGTTATGCTTGCTTAACAGATAAGGAAGGTAATTTTAAAGATTTAGATACTTTCCATTTTATATGCAGTGAATATGCTCAAGGAAATTCTTTCTTTACTTATTTGTCTCGTAGTGTAGATAGTTTAAGTTCATGTTGTCGTTTACAGAATGCCGTACAAGAAAATACATTTAATACTACTAATGGTCAAATAGGTATAATGACTGGTAGTAAGAATGTTATCACTCTTGATTTAAATAGAATTATTCAAGATTGGCAGCATACTTGGTCTGATTATAAAGACCATATTGATGCTAATACCAATAAATGTTGTTTCCCAGTAGATTGGATTACACATAAAGACTTCCAAGAAGGAATTAAGAAATATATAGAAAATATTCTTGAAAGAGTTTATTTGTATCAGTATGCTTATAACGACTTAATGCATTGGTGCAAAGATCATCATTTATATGCTGCTTATGATGCTGGTTTTATTAATCTTGATAAACAGTATTTAACTATTGGAATTAATGGCTTAAATCAGGCTGCTGAATACTTAGGAATGGAATGTAATAATAATATTTATTATAAGACATTCTGTAGATTAATATTCAGTACTATAAAAGAACAGAATAAGAAACATAAAACTAAAATAGCTCAATTTAATACTGAACAAGTACCCGCAGAAAGTGCTTCAGTAAAACTTTATAATAGAGATAAAGCTGATGGCTATTGGATTCCTACAGATACTAATCTGTATGCTAGTTATATATTTAAACCTAATGATACACATATAAGTATACTTGATAAAATTATACTTCATAGTTCTGAATTCGCTGCTGATGAATTAGATGGAGGTTCTGCTTGTCATCTTAATTTATCTGAACATTTGAGTCAGAAACAATATGAGTATTTACTTAAATTTATGGCTAAAGTAGGTTGTAAATATGCTACTTTTAATATTCCTAATTGTGAATGTGAAGAGTGTCATTTTATAGCAAAACAGCCATTTAGTAAATGTCCTAAATGTGGTAGTACTCATGTAAGTCTATGGGATAGAATTATCGGCTATCTTACAAAGATTTCTAACTGGAGTGCTGCTAGACAACTAGAAGGTAGTACTAGAAGTAGAAAGAATGAATTAGAAATTAATATAGAATTAGCACAATGAAAAGAATATTAAAATTTGAAGCAGAGTGGTGTGGACAATGTAAAGCTTTAGCACCTATTTTAAAAAGAGTATTAGAAAATCATACTGATATTACTTTAACTACAGTAGACATAGAAACAGAGGAAGAAACTACTCTTAAATATAATATTAGGAATCTTCCAACTCTTGTATTTATAAAAGATAATATAGAGGTAGGAAGAACTTCTGGAGTTTTAACTGCCGATATGCTTGAGAATAAAATTAAAGAGCTCTATGCTTAAATATGTTGATACGGCTGTTACTTTTGCAGAATTTCCTAATGAAGTTTCTCTATGTATTAACATCAGTAACTGCAATTGTTTCTGCGATGGTTGCCATTCACCTTATTTGTCAAAAGATATTGGAGAAGTACTATCATTGGAACGACTCCAAGGATTAATTGAATCTAATAAAGGAATTACATTAGTAGGATTTATGGGAGGAGATTCTGATCCAAAAGAAATAAATAAATTAGCTAAATGGGTTAGAGAAAATTATCCCGAATTACATATTGGATGGTATAGTGGTAAACAAGAATTAGCTGATAGTGTTATAGATATTGATAATTTTGATTATGTTAAGCTGGGCCCTTACATAAAACAATTTGGACCATTAAATAATCCGAATACTAATCAAAAATTTTATAAGATAGATAGAAATGCCCATATAATGATAGGGTGTACGAATATATTTTGGAAGGAGGCTGAATAAGTCTCCTTTTTTAGTTTTTATGGAGTGTGCAATTTTAAATTACGGTGTAGGAAGTGTTGACTTAGTAACAGTTCCAGATGATATTAATGATGTAGAAGTTTATTTATGTGATGTTCTTGGTTACAGAGAAGATGAAATAGAATTTATGATTAAAGAGGGTAAAATTAATGTAGAAGATGATAGAGACTAAACGAATAAATAATTTAGAATTTAAGGTCGCTACCTATCTTTTAAAAAATCCTCCTGAAATTAAAGCCTACCATATAAATAGATATATGCCTAATTGTTATTATGATCATGAGTCTGATTTTATAAAAATAGATAATGATTGGTATAGAGACCCAAACTTTTCTTGGCAACATAAAAGCTGCTTTAAGAATTCTGAAACTTGCTATGCTATAGCAAGTTTTGAGTATAATAAACATGAAGGAGTTTACGAGTTTATGTGGGTAGGTGAAAGACCTTTAGATTTAACAGAACAAGAAGAAAAAGATTTTAAAGAATTAATTATTTATGGTTTTAATAAGTTAAATTATGGAAGTAACGAAAGTAAGTCAGATTACTGACTATCTTAAAAAATACACATATGGATGTAAAGATTCCGACTATATAACTCTTACGGAATGGGCTAATGGAGAAGGATATGATATTGATATTAATGGTAATTTAATAGCTTTATCTAGTGATGAATTAGAAGCTATTAACTACTTAACACTAGTAATGCGCTTCGAAAACAAAAATAATAGATGACATAATTGTGTTAGATTATTCCAATGGTAAAGTTTATATTTATACCTTACCTAGATTACAAATGTATGATAGTGAGATAGAAGATTGGTTAGATTCTATGAGTTTTGATCTAAGCAATATAAACTGGATGGTTAATAAAAATATCACGATTAATGATGAAAGAAAGTAAGACAGAATTAGAACAGAATATTGACGAGATTATTAAGTCTAGAAAAATTTCTAATATTTTTACTTTGGAAACTGCTAGATTGATTAAGGCTGCACTAGTTAATAATAAGCACTCTGAAAAGCCTATTTCCGAATTAGAAGTTCTTCAGAAAATGGCTAAAGAGCGTGAAAAGTCTATAGTTCTCTATACAAATGCAGGTCGTCAGGACTTAGCTCGTTTAGAGTCTAAAGAACTTGATTATATTAAAGGGATGATGCCTAAAGAACCTTCAGAGAAGGAGATTGAAGAACTTATTGCTGAATTAATGGAAGCAACAACTCTTACTATTAAAGATACTAAAGGTGTTATTGCAGATGTTCAAAGTAGATTTCCTACTGCTCAGAAGAGTATTATTGTTAAAATATTTAAATCTTTACTGTAATGAAGTTATACAGAAAATTTGATGATGAGGCTATTACTGATATTTCTTATAATTTGAAAGCTTTTGAAGAGTATGATGATGTTTATTATACTACTAAAGAAGTTGTATCAATATATGATGTTTATATACTTTATGAAGAAAACTTAGATGCAGATTGGCTTCCTTATAATTGTACTATCGTAGAATATGATATATTTTTCAAAGATGGTGAATACTATTATGAAGGAGAGGAACCTGATGATTCAGTAAGAGGCGAATGAACATTTGAATATAAAGAAGATAAGTTAGTAAAACAAGGGTTTAAGCCATATTAATATGTATTTTATATATCAAAAACAAATAAATGTAGCTAGTGAATATAGCTATAATGTAGACTCTATAATTGAATGGTTTAAAGATTATATCGATTAAGATGATATTATAGAGGCATATGGAGGAGTAGAAGAAGTTACTGCTAAAGATATAGTAGACGATATTTTCTGTGAATCCGATTCTTGGTATGATGCTTTTATACAAAATTTTGATATAGAATCAGATGTTGTAGAGAATATGTATCCTGAAGATATTGCTGAACAGCTAAAGAAATAGTAGGAGATAAATTAATAGATTACTATACTAAGCGTTTAAAAGAACTTCAAAAATGATAAATTTAATATGGAGTGAAATTCGACAAGTATCTGTTGAAGAAGATACCCTTTACTCAGCTTTACTTTACATATATCGTACCTATATAGGAAGTGAAGACGATAGCATAGACGAGATTATTGAAGGCATTCAAGACAATATAGAAAATTATATAGAAGAAGTAATTGAAGAAGCTTCCCCTTATGATTATTCTAATGGAGATATAGATTGCGAAGATATTACAGAATTAGTTACTGGAGATAAGTTTTTAGAAAAATTTAAAGAATGAGTGAAATATTAATTTTAGGGGATATTCACGGTCGTAGTTTTTGGAAAGAACCATGCAATAATTGGACAGGTAAAATTATATTCTTAGGGGATTATCACGACCCTTATGGAGAATATATAGTAGAAGAACCTGATAAAGTAGAATCTTTAACTAATCTTAAAGAATTAGTTACTTTTGTAGAGAATAGACGTAAGATTTCTGATGTTATATGCCTATTAGGTAATCATGAGCTTCCATATTTCAATGGAAATGGTAAATGCAGATTTGATTATTGGGAACAAAAAGAAGTAAAAGAGTTAATTAGCAGTTTAAATCCTCAATTATATTACATATATGAAGATTTAACTACTAAAGAGCCTCATAAATATTTATTCTCTCATGCAGGTATTACTAAAGATTGGATAGACTATAATAATCTAGAATTAAAAGACTTAAATAATATAGATATAACTAATCTTAGTGCTCTTGATCATATCCCTTATTCTAGAGGAGGGTATAATAAATATGGCTCTTGTGTCTGGAATGATTTAGAAGATTTTCAACTGCAAACTCCATATAAAGGTTATTATCAAATATTTGGGCACTCTTGGGGAGGAAGAACTGAACCTGTAATCACAGATAAATATGCAATGCTAGATTGTTGTAAACCATTTGTGTTAGATACTGAAAATAATGAATTAAAAGAATGGAAATTAAATTCATAGGAACTTTAAAGATAGATACTTCTGAATATTGGGATTGGATTAGAAGTTTATTCCCTCCAACATTATCTAATGTAGAAGTATTTAATAAATGGATGCCAGAAGCTCGCATTTATACTTATAGATTTTTAAAATTACGGGGTTATAAAAATAATAACCCCTCAGATTCTGGTCTAAGAGAAGTTATAGACGATGTTACATAATATATAACTAAATTATCTTTAGAATCATGAAAATTTCATATCAATATCTCACAACAGATGAATTAGATGTAAGTATTAAAGATATATTTGATTATATAAAATTCTTACATACTGATTCTGATATGTCTATTAAGTCCACTTTATCTTATGTGGAAGAGTGGCAATTAAATAAAGAAGAAATTATTCAAGCTTTATATGGGACTCTGGTATATGATGATGTTAGTCCGTCTTTTTATAGAACAATAGAAGAAAAGTTAATACCTTATTTAAGACATGCTGATAGAGAACCCTCTTAGAACATGGTGGAAGGTTAGGAAATGGTTTAGAATTCCTAAAACTTCCATTTATTTTGGACCCATAATATCAGGATTACCTTGTAGACTTCCTAATAAATGGATTGAGTTACATAGTTATGACGTTACTTGGAAAGATAAATATAATAGTCCTAGATTTGAATTTACTCCTCAAATAAATTTAGAATTATTTAAGAAATATCAATTATTATTAACTTTTCAAACTAATAATAATGATGTATATTGGGAGACAATCTTAGATATAATTTATTATAATAAATCCCTTAAAGAAGCTATAAATAGAAATACTTGGGAGAATTGTAATAAAGAAAAAATAAACGCTTTTACTGAAGGATTTCTTACTCCTAAAGGAAAAAGAGTATATTTATATGAGTGATAAATTAATTTATGTAGATAATTTCGACGGGTCTCCAGAAAGACCTAGTATGATAGATAATCCTTTTGTAAAAGGAAATAATTGGTTAAGATTTATTGAAGAAGAAAAACAAATAACATTAGGAGAAGAGCAATTACAAGTATTGCACGATATAATTGATATTATATTAGATAATTTCAAACAAAAAGACTTTTTAAATCCTATCAATTTAGGAGGCGCTGCTGGTTGTGGCAAGTCGCTCTGCACTAGCTTTCTTTTAGAGTGGATAAACACTAAAGGGTTCCCAGTTAAGTTATGTGCTCCTACTCATAAAGCAGCTTTAGTACTTAAAAAGTATAATGATTATGATGCAACTACTCTTCATAGTATGTTAGCGTTATCTCCTAAAGTAGATATTCTTAAACTGGACATCAGAGAATTAAGATTCTTTGCTACTAATGATAAAAAAATGTCTATACCATATGATGGAATTGTCATTTGCGATGAAGCATCTATGGTAAGTAGTGATTTATATGATTTATTAGTAGAAAAATGTAGCTTAATGGGTACTATGATTATCTTTTGTGATGATTATGCTCAGTTAAATCCAGTAAAAGAAGATGAACAATCAAAAGTCTTTAAATGTAAACACCAATTTAGATTGACTAAAATATACAGACAATCTGAAAAAAGTGGTCTTAAAAGCATTTTACAGACACTTAGAGAGTCTCCAATACAACAGTGGGACAACTGTGAAGGTGAAGATGGAAGTCTCTTTATAGAGTCTAAATTAGAAAATTTTTGCAGAAAAGCAGTTTCGGAATTTAAACACGAGATAGAAGCTAAGGATATATTACATACTAAAATTCTAGCTTATACTAATGCTCGTGTAAATAACTATAATAAAGCTATTCATAAACTTTTATGGAATGATAATAATTTTCTTCATAAAGGAGAAATTTTAATGGCTTATGAGAATTTCAAAAAAGATGGTTATGAAGTAACTAATTCTATGGATTACATAGTGGAAGAATTTACTTCTACTATTATTGATGTTCCATATTATACTAAGTGTAAAGGATATATAGTTAAACTATATGACGAATATAACAATGCCTCTTTTGAAATTCCACTATTAGCTCCAGAAGAATGTAATGAAGATTTAGCTATAGTTATAGAAACTATAAGAACTGAAGCAATAAATTCTCAAGGATACGATAGAAAAAAGAAGTGGGGAATATATTATGATTTAATGGGAAGTTTTTGCACATCTAAAGATTTATTTACTGATGGCAGATGTATAAGAAAAGCTACTTTTAAATATGGGTATGCTATTACTACTCATCGTTCTCAAGGGTCTTCTTATGATAATGTATTTATAGATATGAAAGATATCTTTAGAGCTAAAGATAAAGAGATTCTTAGACAATTACAATATGTAAGTATGTCTAGAACTAGAAGCGATATAACTATGCTATTATGATTGATGTATTATTGATTCATAATAATCCGGCATTAGTAGAATTGTTTAAAAACTCCTATAATGGAGAAGCTTTTTTACAATTCTTAGATAGAGGTTCTAAAGTAGAACGTAGTAAAGCTTATAAGATACAACAAGAATGGGGTAGTAATCAAACCCCATTTGCATTAGTGAAAAAAGATGATAAGGTTATTAAAGCCTTTTATGCAGAAGATAAAGACAATGTAATTTCTAAATTAATATCTTATTTAAATGAGCACAACTATTAATATTCCAGTAATTAATAAATCTAGTAATAAACTTCCTGAGTATGCACATAAAGGTGATGCAGGTTTTGATCTCAGAGCTAATGTAGAAGAAATTGAAAATAGTAATTATTTTACTAAGCTTAATGATACTGCAATAATTCTTAATCCTGGAGGTAGAGTACTTATTCCAACAGGTTTATATATGGCAATTCCTGAAGGTTATGAACTTCAGATTCGTCCTCGTAGTGGTTTGGCTTTGAAGTATGGCATTACCGTATTGAATACTCCAGGAACAATTGATGCAATTTATAGAGGTAATATTGGAGTTATTCTTAAGAATGATGGTACTGAACCTTTTATAATTGAACAAGGTGATAGAATTGCCCAGGGAGTGCTCAGTAAAGTAGAAGAAGCTAATCTTATAGAGACAGATTCTTTGGATGAAACAGATAGATCTGATAGTGGTTATGGTAAATCCGGAGTAAAATGATAAGTAAAGAATCTTTTTTAAAGAAATTAAGAGTATTAGGCAAGTAGTATGCTAATAAGACAATACTAGATTCAAAAGATCATCAAGATGCTATAGTATCAGACTATTTACAAGGAGCAGAAGATTCTTATGATACTTTCAGAACTTATGATAAGGAAAGATTCTGTGATTCTTTACGTAATATTTTAAATTATTATAAGAAATTAGAGGAGCTTGAGGATATTTTAAATTGTGTATTAAGAGAATCTCCTATAGGGGAATCTGCAACATTTATTATAACTGATTTAGTAAGAGCTTTAGCTAATAATGATGTTGAAACTATAAATGATATAGAATGGTGGTTATATGAAGATGTAGAAAAAGAGTGGATTATAGATAATGAAACTGTAAAAGTGGAAACACCAGAACAACTTTATGATGCTTTAAAGAAATTGAACCGTGTCTGACTTATTTGAAAAAGAATTTCAAACAAATGCTTATTTAGTATCTAAAGATGCTAAAGGTAAAGTTAGATGTGTAAGACTATGGTATGAGTGGAGTGATTCCGCTCATGCCTATCTTATTAAAAGACAGTCTTGGCAATTAAATGGTAAAAGACTGGACCATCCAGATATTCCTATAAAGAAAGGATTAATTAGTAGAACTCTTAGGGAACAAACTCAACTTCAGTTTAACTCCAAACTTAAAGAATATAAGGATAAAGGTTATAAAGAAGTTGAAGAAGATCCTGATAATAAAGATGAGAAAATAATTTTAAATTTTCTTCCTGAGTATAATACTGATGGTAATGGTTTTCCTAAACATATGTTAGCTAAACAAGCTAGTAAAGTAGCTAGGAAAACTATTGATAACACTCCTTACTATTATGCTAGTAGAAAAGTAGATGGACTTAGATGTTCTTTTTATTGGGATGGTAAAGAAATAAAATCTGCTTCTAGAGGAGGTGGAGATTACGATTTTGGAACTACTCACATAAGAAAACATCCACTATTAATTCAATTCTTTAAAGAGCATCCATCAATTAAACTTGATGGTGAGCTTTATAAACATGGTTGGAGTCTGGCTAAAATAAATAGTGCTGCTAGAATGGAAAAGAATGCTGTAGATTGTGATGAATTACAGTATTTTATATATGATATAATGGTTCCGAACATACCTTTTAAAACTAGGTTAAAAATGTTAATTGGAATAGCTAAGTATCTTAAACTTGGATTTAATCCTAACAAAGATTTTAGTGATTCTGAATTACATTTACAAATATTACCTCAAGTAAAAGTTACTGGATATGATAATATTATGAAATTACATGATAAATATGTAGCTGAAGGTTGGGAAGGAGTTGTTTGTAGAGACCCAGAAGGTATGTATGAGTTCGGATCTAGGAAGAACATTATGTTGAAATTCAAGAATTACAAAGATGACTGCTTTAAGATTGTAGATTATGAATTAGGGCTAAGAGGTTCTGAAGATATGGTATTTATAATGGAATTACCTGATGGTAGAACTTTTAAAGCTAAGCCTTGGGGAGATAGAGCTTTAAAAGAATATTATGTAGAAAATTTTGATACCGAATATAAAGGACATTTTGGAGAATGTAAATTCTTCTATTATTCTGAGGATGGTATTCCATTGCAGCCTAGTTTCAAAGCTAGAAGAGATGATTTGGATGATTCTATTAAACAATTATATTAATGAGCTCTACAGTTGACAGAAGTAATGGAAGAATACTTAAGAATTATATATATGCTAATATATCTTTACATAAATTAGCTAAAATTCTTATAGAAGATTGGCAAATAGCAGATAGACAAAGATTTCCCAGTATTTATAAATTATTCTCATCTAATTGTCCTCGATATGGAGCTCAAATAAATGCTTTTATAGATATTTTGGATGTTAAATATTATTGGTATATCCTATTATAAAAGAAATAAATTCAGAAGTATTAAGTGAATATGATGAACATTTATATAATGACGAAAATTTGCGTACTAAGTGACCTCCATGGTCATCTACCAAGAATTGAGTCTTGTGAGTTAGTATTATTAGCAGGGGATATTGTTCCTTTAAATATTCAATTTGATAATGCTGCATCTACCTTATGGTTTTTAGATGAATTTACAAAATAGATTGATTCTCTTCCTTGTGATGAAGTTATTATGATTGCAGGTAATCATGATAAACTTATAGAAAGAGCCTCTTTTATAATTCATGCAGTAGAATCTAAAACTGATTTTAAACTTACATATTTGTCAGGAACTACTTATGAATATATAGCTAGGAGTCTTAAACATTATAAAATATACGGCTCTCCTTCTGCCATAAGTTTGGTAATTGGGCATTTATGCAAAGTGAAGAATGGTTAAAAGATTATTATGATAATATTCCAGAAGATACTGATATAATTTTAACTCACGACACTCCAATGTTAGGGGATTTAGATTTATTACCTCCTAGTCAATGGAATCCAAAAACTATTCACGCTGGAGGTAAATCTTTAGCAGATGCTATTTGTAGAGTACAACCTAGATATGTATTTTGTGGGCATTTACATACTTGCAAAGACAAATATTTAAAATTAGATTAGATAATAACTATAAAAAGATTTACGAACCATTGTATTTAAACATCTAAAATGAAAGACGTAATAGCTAATGAAAAATTACCATACATTCCGGAGACCTTTACTCTCGGATGTCACACCTTCAAAGTACAATTATACGAAGAATTATACGACGACAACGACCCATTATATGGACAATTTGATTATGATGAGCAGATCATCAGAATCAAAATATTTAAACATAATGGTGAGCCTTTATCCAAAGAATGTATTCTTAACACATATTATCATGAGCTTTTCCACGCCTTTAACTATCTGTGGAATACTGGAGGCGATGAATCGCTTGCTAGTACTTTTGCAATGTTAATGTGTGAATATGAAACAACTAAGAAATATGCCAAGAAAGAAGGTATCAATTCCAGTGGTAGAGAGTAAACCTAAAGTTAAATATGTTTCTCCTATTAAAGATTATTCAGTATCCTATGATGCAGTTATTAAAATTAGACAAACAAGTCTTCAACCAATAATACCTGCTAAGATTAGGACTGATAAAAGAAACTTCGTTGGAAAACTTCCTAAAGAAGTTCTTAATCAATTATCTAAGATTATATCAGAAACTATTAAATCATCGTGCTCTTTCTGCACAGAAGTAGTTTCTGTAGATAATATAAAATTTGACCAAACTTTAATAAAAGAAGATTAATGATTTATTTTATTATAGAGGATTCTCATTTCGGCCCTCATGTAGAACAAATATCTACTGACTTTAATAAATTACGAGAAAATTTTCCGGATGAACTAATCTATGTTACAGATTACATGAATGTAGATGATACTTTATATAATATAGTAGATTATTCTAATATGCCGTATAAACCTTATGATGGTACTGAAATAACTAATTGTTACTTATATCGTAATAAATTTTATGAGTGTGATGAATTGCCGGAAGAATTAGATCCAGATGAATATATGTGTACTTTTTATAGGACTTATACAAAAGGTTATTTAACTGAAACATGGCATAAAGATGGCTGGGTATAATTTAATTACAGACGATAGTGAAGCACTACAAGCTTATCTAAATAACATTACTCATTCTACTCCATTATCTTTAGAGGAAGAGAAAGAATGTGCTGACACTGGAGATTGGGAGAAATTAGTAAATGCTAATTTAAAGTTTGTAGTAACTATAGCTAAAAAGTTCCAGAATAAAGGACTACCTTTATCGGATTTAATAGCTGAAGGAAATGTAGGTCTTATTCATGCTAGCCGCTTATATAAAAGTGAATATAATGTTAAATTTATAACTTATGCTGTATGGCATATAAGTGAAGCTATTCGTAGAGCTATTCATTATAAAGCAGATACTGTTAGAGTTCCTGTAAGTCAAAAACTTACTTATAATAAGGCTGCTAAAGTTATAAATAAATATTGGCAAACTGAGGATAGACCTCCATCAGATGAAGAGTTGGAAGAAGCTACTGGTAAAACTATAAAACAAATTAATGGAGCTATAAATGCTAAAAAAGTATGTATGTCTTTAGACACTCCATTAGGTAGTAATGATGATGACGGAGACTCTACTTTAGTAGATATTGTTAAAAACAATAATAGTCCTCTAGCAGATAATAATATAGAACAGTCTTATAAGACTAATGTTATTAACAAAGTTTTAAATGGACTTTCTAATAAAGAACATGACATAATAATTTTATGCTATGGATTTACTGGGCAAGAATATACTCCTGAACTTATATCTCCTTTATTTGGGTGTACACCAGAACGTATCAGACAAATTAGGAAAGAAGCAATCAAGAAACTTAGAAAAAGAAAAATTCTTAAAAACATTTAAATGATTTATTTAGTTACCAAGGTTAAAGCTTTATTCAAATCTTCTAAATATGAATGTATTTCCATAAAAAGAAGTAAGGAAATTATTAATTCTATGAAAAAAATTAGAGGATTAGATACTGAGACTATGGGACTAAATCCCCATACTAAAGCATTACTAACAGTCCAGATAGGTACTAAAGAAAATCAAGTAGTAATTGATTGTACTACTATAAATATTTGGGAATATAAAGATATATTAGAAGATTCTACTATTCTATATATTTTAGCTAATGCTAAATTTGATACTCAATTCTTCTTTAAACATAACATTATATTATCTAAAGTATGGGATGTAATGTTAGCTGAAAAGATTAGATATTTGGGATATCCTAAAGGTAGTTTCCATGCTGACTTAAAGACTCTTGAATACAAGTATCTTAATAAATATATGGATAAAACTGTTCGAGGTAAAATTACTAAAGTTGGTCTAACTAAAGAAGTAATAGTTTATGCAGCTAATGATGTAGTAGATTTGGAAGATTTAATGAATGCCCAAATAAAAGCACTAGAAAAAGAAGATTTGGTAAAGGCAGTACAATTAGAGAATAGATTTGTTATCCCATTGGCTTATATGGAATGGTGTGGAGTAAAATTAGACGTAGAAAAATGGAAAGCTAAAATGGTAAAAGATGCTAAACGTTTAAAAATTGCTCTAACTAAATTAAATGATTGGGTAGTAAAACACTATGGAAATGATTCTAGATTTACTAAGGTAGATTTACAAGGGGATTTATTTTCAGGATTTAATACTGACCCACAGTGTACTATAAATTGGAATAGCGCAGCTCAAGTAATTCCATTATTTAAAGCTATTGGAATAAATACTTCTACTATAGATAGTAAAACAAAGAAATTAAAAGATTCTGTAGATGCTAAATTATTAGAGCCTCAATCTAAGGATTTTGAAATTCTTCCTATTTATCTAGATTATAAGGAAGCTCAAAAAGTATGTTCTACTTATGGACAAAACTGGTTAGACCAAATAAATCCTGAAACTGGTAGAGTATATACTAAGTTTAATCAGCTAGGCACTAATACTGCTAGAATATCTAGTGGTGGAAAAGATAAGAATGCTAAAATAGAATATGTAAATTTTCTTAATCTTCCAGCAGACCCAGAAACTAGAAGTTGTTTTATTGCAGAGAAAGGTAACTCTTGGATTTCCATAGACTATTCGGGTAAAAAATAAACATATAAACTATAACATTTTTTAACATATTATACTTTGGATAATCTATCCGTAAATAAATCAGAGGATGCGTTAAAAATGTTTTATAGTTTATATCATAATGCTCATTATTTTCTAAAAAGAAAATATGAAAAATTTGGCCCCCTTGTAAGGAAACTTACAGGTGAAAACCTCGTAAATTCAGTTAATGAACGGGCATTATCAAAGACTGAGCCAAGCCTTATAATAAAGGAAGGTGCAGAGACTAGAAACGAGGAGCCTAAAATAAATGATTAAATTTATCATGGCTGAGGTATAGTCCAGCGTGTTTACGTAGCAAGAAAGTTTCATTATGGCTTCCATTTCTAATGATAAAGCTTTAATACATGAATTAATGGAAGGAAGTGGAGATTTACATGCTCTAACTGCCTATATGAGTTATCCTGATCAAATACCTAGAGATACAAAAATAACAGAAATTAAAGAAAAGTATCACCATCTTAGACAAGAAGCTAAAGGCATAGAATTTTCTATAAATTATGGTGGTGATTTTAATACTATTCATCGAAACAAAGGTATCTCTATAGAAGAAGCTAAAAAAATATATGAAAATTATATGTCTGGTTTCTCAGGATTAGCTAAATATCAAGAGTATTGTAGAAAAATAGTAATGGAAAAAGGCTATATACTTTTAAATCCTATAAGTAAATATAGAGCACATATATATGACTTTGAATCTCTACGTTCAATGCAGAAAAAAATGCAAGATAGGGAATTTTGGAAGTATTATAGAGAAATGAAGCGAGAATCTCCTAACTGTGATACAGTACAAGAAGTACGAGATTTCTTTAAGAAAAAAGGTGAGTGTGAAAGGAATAGTATAAATTATAGAATACAACATACTGGAGCTTTATGTTATAAAGTAAGTATGATTTATTTCTTTAAATGGATAGTAGAAAATAATCTTTTTAATAAGGTTTTAATTACTGTCACGCCGTACGACGAGATTAATTGTGAAGCACCTATAAAAATAGCTGAAAAAGTAGCTATTAGACTTCATGCTATTATGGTTAGAGCAGGAGAAATATTTTGTACTAGATGTAAGTTAGATGCAGATATCTCTAGATGTAAAGATGGGACATTACCTAATTACTGGATTCATTAAAATGGAAATAACTTACACTTGTAATGACTACTCACTAAATATCGACGGCAAAGAATTCGTTGATATAGATTATGACAAAACAAAAAGAAATTTGTCATAAATTAATAGATAAAGTTTCCGAAGGAGTTTTACAAAGATTTGTAGAAGTTGCTTGTATTGGAATGGGCGAGTATGAACAATTAGATTATTGTGAAACTCATGGAGAATTTGTTGATAAATATGTAATAAATATATGACATTTATTATAACTAATAAAGATGGTTCTAGAACTCAGTATTCTAATCATTATGACGAAGATGATGAAATGGAAGTAGATGCTGCGTGGGATGATGTATATGCAACATTTCCTGAAGCTGATTATATTGAGCGATTTTAATTATGGCTAGTAATTCACCAACGTTGATGCAATCTGAAGAGAGATTTTTAGATAATCTTAATACAGATATTCCTTTAAAAGAAGAAGATTATACAATATGTTTTTGTATAAGTAAACAAATTTCTACAACTAATATTGAAGATATTAGTAAATCTTTGCAAAATCGCTTTTTAAGTGAGGGATGGAGCATTGATGATTTTGATTTAGAAAAAGAATGAGTAAATTAATTATATGTAGAGGTATACCTGTATCGGGTATCCAATAATTTTATAATAATTATAAAAATATATATCCTTTAAATGGTAGATAATTTTAATATATTTGCTCCTTGGTTTGATAATCTCTCAGACCAAGGAGATTTTTACTTTGTACAAGTAATACAAAGAAAAAAAGAATGTAATGTAGGTAGTAATAATAATGTAATTAAAGATTATCATTTCTTTGATAAAAAATCTTTTTTAAATAAAAAAGAAGAAATAGTTACATTATGTAAAACTTTTAATGCTCGTGCCTATTTTTGGGTAAATCCTAGAAATTGTAAACAAGTACAATACGAGATAATTAGAGAGGCTCTAGAAGCTATAGAATGTAATTCTAAAAAGTTATTTAAATGTGTTTCTAAAGCAATAGGTCAAAGAAGAAATACTGATTATAAATCTAAATGGATATTAGATTTTGATACTAAAGATTGGGGTCTTATAAATAAATATTTAGATTTAGTTAGGGAATGTAGACCTTACACAAATATAATATTATATTATGTTCCTACAGTAAATGGCATTCATGTAATTACTCTTGGATTTGACTTAGGACAATTTAAGCAGAAGGTAGCTATAGCTAAATTAGATAATATAGATATACACAAAGATAATCCATCAGTACTTTATCATGATGATGTTAGGGCTTCTAATAATTGATATAATTATTGTAACTATTTATGGTATAGCTTTAATAGTTATGTTAATTACAAAAGCTTCTTCAGATAAAATTATAACAGCTACTGCAATATATTGTATAGTAGCTACTATAGTAAATGGGATAGTATATCTATATCCTTAGATAAATTGTTTTTATAATTTTAATAATATTTGTTATGTTTTTTAATAAAACTTTTACTG
>ULWY01004332.1_pt1 | contig 26047 bp, 20 predicted proteins | sample 1960761 | NCBI WGS metagenome assembly ULWY01 (sample SAMEA4835824, study PRJEB28245) | human gut metagenome | biome: gut microbiome; material: fecal sample | place: Denmark | collected 2008 | reverse complement strand
CGTGCGCGATAAGGCGTACATATCGGCTATCCCGTCGCATATACCCGCTACCGAGTTACGGTCGGCTTTGTTTTCTCCGCATATCACACGGTTTCCGTAGCGATTTCTCATCTGTGCTTTCACCTCTTCCGAGTCGGTAGCCAAGTAGATACATAAATCGTCATGACATTCAAGTTCCTTGTCGGCCGCATCGAAAAACAACTCCAACGGACTGCCTTCTATAGAAGCCACATTATCAGTACGGCGCACGTGTAGCCCTATGGCATATCCGCTAAAAGCCGAACAACGACGGTCAACCTCGGCGGTAATATGCGGAAGCGGACGGAACAAACGGTTTACCATCCCCTCTGGATAGATATAAAACGGATAGCAAGAAGCCATATATCCTCCACCGTCTTCCGCCCACTGACGGAAATCGAACCCTGTTTTCATAAGTTTAGGCATTTCTTCTTCATAGAGGCAAGAACGGAACATGTGTTTCTGAAACAATGCCGGCACACGGAAATTGCGCTTTCTTGGGCGGTCGGAAATCAGCAAGTCAAGAAAAGAAGCCTCGGTTATTTCAGCTATCGGCTGAAACAACTTACAGAACGGAGCGTTAAGCGCCCAATCGCAAAACCACTTTACCTGTATCTTACTCGCCGTATCTTCGGCTAAGGCTATAGCCGATGCGACAGACCTCATACGGTTGGCCAAACCTCCCACGGGGACGAATACTATTCTTTTATTCATTTTATTCTTCCATATATCTAAGCGCAAAGTAAACGATAAATGTGATAAAAGCATTACCTTTGCACAAAATTCAAGGCAAAACTACGATGAGAGTGTTAATTATCAATACTTCCGAACGAAGAGGAGGTGCAGCAATCGCAGCGTATCGGCTTATGGAAGCTCTGAAGGGCTGCGGAATAAAAGCCAAGATGTTGGTACGCGATAAACAGACAGACCAAGTAACCGTAGTGTCGCTGAAAAAATCGTGGTGGCACATCTGGCAGTTTGTTTGGGAAAGGGTAGTGATTTGGAAAGCTAACCATTTCAAGAAGCACAATCTGTTTGCCGTAGATATAGCCAACACCGGAACAGATATCACGACATTGCCCGAATTCAAGCAGGCGGATGTAATTCATCTGCACTGGATTAATCAGGGTATGCTCTCGCTAAAAGATATCAAGAAAATTTTCGACTCGGGTAAACCGGTAGTGTGGACTATGCACGATATGTGGCCCATAACGGGTATATGCCATCATGCCCAAGACTGCGAAATGTATCGTACGCAATGTCATAACTGTCCGTATCTTTATAAAGGTGGCAGCGAGCACGACTTATCTAACCAGATTTACATAAAGAAGCAGCAGCTATATAAGAAGACAAACATCACGTTTGTGGCTTGCAGTCACTGGTTGGAAGAGCGTGCACGAAAAAGTGCCCTCAGCGCCGGACATACCGTGACCAGCATTCCAAACCCTATCAACACTAACTTGTTTCACCCTACTGATAAGTTGCCCATACGCAAAAAGCTGAACTTGCCTACCGATAAGAAGTTGCTTCTTTTCAGCTCCATGAAGATTACCGACAAACGGAAAGGTATCGACTATTTGGTTGAGGCTTGCCGCTTGCTTACTCAGCAATATCCCGATTTCACCAAGACCATAGGCGTAGTGGTGGTAGGAGGCGAATCGCAGCAATATGCCGACTTGTTCCCCTTCCCTATCTATTGCATAGACTATGTGTCTAACGAGAAAGAGATAGCCGAGATATACAATGCCGTCGACTTGTTTGTTACTCCGTCGCTTATGGAGAATCTGCCTAACACCATAGCCGAAGCGATGTCGTGCGGTGTACCTTGCGTAGGCTTCAACACCGGAGGCATTCCGCAGATGATAGACCACTTGCACAATGGCTACGTAGCTCAGTATAAGTCGGCCGAAGACCTTGCCAACGGCATACATTGGTCGCTTAACGATGATAGTTATGCCAGCCTCAGCGAAGAGGCACGCCGAAAAGCGGCAAATACGTATTCAGAGAGAACAGTAGCGATGAAATACATTCAAGTGTATAACCAGATAACCGGAGACAATGCATAACTTTCAACATCTGCATCCTAAATTTTCCATCATCACCGTGACGTATAACGCCGGTAAAGTACTGGAAGACACCATTCAAAGTGTCATTACGCAAACATATAAAAACGTAGAATATATCATTGTCGACGGAAAATCGACCGACGGCACTATGGATATAGTAAACAGGTACCGCGAGCATATACACACCATAGTGAGCGAGCCTGATAAAGGGCTGTACGATGCCATGAACAAAGGTATAGACCTTGCCACAGGCGACTATCTGTGCTTCTTGAACGCAGGCGACGAACTGCACGAAGACGATACTCTACAGCTGATAGTCCACTCGTTAAGCGGAGAGAAAGAACTGCCCGACGTAATCTACGGCGAAACCGCTATAGTTGACGAAGAAGGACATTTCTTGCGTATGCGCCGCCTGTCTACTCCCGAGCACCTTACGTGGAAGAGTTTTCAACATGGCATGTTAGTATGTCATCAGGCTTTTATGCCACGCAGAGACCTTGCCGTAAAATACAACCTGAAGTATCGATTCTCTGCCGACTTTGATTGGTGCATACGCATCATGAAAAAGAGCCGTGTACTGCATAACACCCATCTTACCATCATAGACTATCTGAACGAGGGTATGACTACCCGTAACCATAAGGCATCGCTTAAAGAGCGTTTTCATATCATGTGTCACCACTACGGAACAGCATCTACCATTATGCGACACATGGGATTCGCTGTGCGAATGGTGTATAAAAAGTAATTTCAAAAGGCCGGTTACGAATATTTTTGTAAATTCGCCAAAACAAGAAACAAGACGATGAAACATATATTTTATATCATATTGATTAGCGTTATCGGTCTCACATCATGTAAGAAAAACGACCGTTTCACCATAAAGGCAAATCTGGCAGACTATCAGCACGACTATCTGTTTGCCGTGTACGATGACCCTGTTTCTAAAGTGGATACCATCTATCCGCAGAAAGGAAAGTTCGCATACGAAATTGTTCCCGATACCATCAACATGTTCCGTCTGCTCTCTCCCGACGGTGATATTATCCCAGTCATTGCCGATAAGGGAGATGAGATGGAAATAGCCGGTACTATGGCGCAACCCGTCATCAAAACTAAGGGAAACAATAAACTCTACGCCGAATTCCTTGAAAGCACCAACGGAATGGACGACAAGCAGACAACGGAGCAAGCCGAGAAATTCATCAAGGCTAATCCGCAATCTTTTGTCTCGGCTTACCTTATAGACCAATACTTCGTACAGATACCAAATCCAGACCTGAAGAAAGCCGAAGCACTTATCGCTCCTCTTAACGGAAACATAAAAGACTGCCGCATCTTGAGTATGGTACTTCGTAATCTCTCGGAAAATAAGAACTGGAACAACAATTCGGATGTGCTGCCTTACATATCATGCAAGGACAGAAACAATAAGTTCGTTTCATGGAGCACAGAAGAGGGTTGCTATACACTAGTCAACATATGGGCCAGCTGGAACGAGGAAAGCGTAGCCGCACACGATTCTATATATAAGATAGCCGAGAAACTTCCGGAAGGTAAGTTCAGAGTACTGAACCTCTCGCTCGACTATGACAAGAAGGCTTGGCTAAGAAAATGTAAGAAAGACTCTAAGAAGTGGATAGAGAGTTGCGACTTCAAAGGATGGGGTATGCCTATGATAAAGCAGGAACAGATAACCAAGTTCCCTACAAACATACTGATAGACCGTAACCGTAAGAAGCTTGCTTATAATCTGTACGATGATGCGCTCTATAAAGAGGTAAAACAGCGCATCGACTCTGATGATGCGGAGAAGAAGAACAAGAAGAAATAAAAGAGAACACACCTTAAATCTATACTAACCTTAATGCTGGTAAAACTGTTTGGTGCCGCCGTTCAAGGTATCGACGCTACCATTGTCACAATAGAGGTAAACAGCTCTCGTGGCATAAAATTCTATTTAGTGGGACTGCCCGACTCGGCGGTCAAAGAAAGTCATGAACGTATAGTTTCAGCCCTGCAAGTAAACGGATACAAGTTCCCTACTTGCCAAATTGTAGTAAACATGGCTCCTGCCGATATCAAGAAAGAAGGCTCGGCTTACGACCTTCCGTTGGCTATCGGCATATTGGCGGCTACCGGAACTGTTTCTGCCGAGAAGCTTGGACGATATCTCATCATAGGTGAGCTGAGCCTCGACGGAAGCCTGCAGCCCATCAAAGGGGCATTGCCTATTGCCATAGCCGCACGCCAACAAGAGTTCGACGGATTCATCTTACCCAAACAAAACGCACGCGAAGCAGCGGTTGTTAACAACCTTAATGTATATGGTGTTGAAAACATAACCGAGGTGATAGAGTTCTTCAACGGAACGCGCAACTTGACTCCCACCATAGTAAACACTCGCGAAGAGTTCTATAATAGCCAGACTTCATTTCCTTTCGATTTTGCCGATGTCAAGGGGCAAGAGAATGTAAAACGTGCGCTCGAAGTAGCTGCCGCCGGAGGGCATAACCTCATCATGGTAGGTGCGCCCGGAAGCGGAAAATCAATGATGGCAAAATGTCTGCCGTCTATCCTGCCACCGCTATCGTTGTCAGAAAGTCTGGAGACTACAAAGATACACTCCGTAGCAGGAAAGTTGGGACGCGACTCATCGCTCATAGCCGTGCGTCCGTTCCGCAGTCCGCATCACACCATATCTCAGGTGGCGATGGTAGGCGGAGGGAGCACTCCTCAGCCGGGCGAAATCAGTTTGGCGCATAACGGAGTACTCTTTCTCGACGAGTTGCCCGAGTTCAACCGTAGCGTACTCGAAGTATTGCGCCAGCCACTAGAAGACAGACATATCACCATATCTCGCTCTCGCTATACCTTAGACTATCCTGCCAGCTTTACGCTCATAGCATCAATGAATCCTTGTCCGTGCGGATATTACAATCATCCCACACGCCACTGCGTATGCTCTACCGGACAAGTACAGAAGTATCTGAATAAGATATCGGGACCTCTACTCGACCGTATCGACATTCAAGTAGAAATTATCCCAGTGCCATTCGAGAAGTTGGCGGAGAAAGGAACATCGGAAAGCAGCGCCGCCATCCGCGAGAGAGTTATACAGGCGCGGCAGGTACAAGCCGCACGCTTTGCCGACATACCGGGCGTGCACTGTAATGCTCAGATGAGCTCGCGCCTGCTTCACCAATTCGCTTTGCCCGACACGCATGGTTTAAATCTTCTACGCAATGCCATGGAACGTTTCAACCTATCAGCCCGTGCCTACGACCGCATCTTGAAGGTTGCCCGCACCATAGCCGATCTTGACCACTCAGAGCAGGTATTGCCTCATCACATAGCCGAAGCCATAAGCTATCGTAACTTGGATAGGGAGAATTGGGCGGGGTAAACTCTTCAATGAAGTCGTCTTACTTCGACCGATACGCATGCTTACTTCGACCGAAGTAAGCACGTTGACCGACTCGAAGTGAGCATTTACTTCGGTCGAAGTAAGACGACTTTATCAAAAATTTTCATGATATGCCCTCACAGACACCGATGACTGGCAGTAACTGTGATTTGGGTAACGCAATGATAAAAACAAAAACGCTGCGATATAACCATAAAAAAGCCCGAAACTTCAAAATGCGTTTCGGGCTTTTATGGTTATTTTTAAAATACTATTCTAAAAATAAATGGCGCAAATCTTACTTTATTTCAACAGGTACATCCAACGACATAATTGAAAGACCTCCTGTTTCACCAGTAATCTTACCGGTTGTATCTTTAATAGTTCTACCTTCTTGAACTTCTGAACCATTAAACTTATAATACAGTTCAAGTCCTTCAGACTTAGGATCTACAGTAAGCATATTCTGCTGCAACTGGTTACGTGTACGAGCTACACTCCACAAACGAACTTCACTCATATAACCTCTGAATGGACGTTCTCCCCATGGGAAGTTAGCAATTTTACCGATATTGAAACCAACATCATCATTAGGAGCGAATCCTTCGATAGCCCATTCTGAAGAAGCTGCAACTTCACCATTGATGTAAATGTTAGTCTTACCAGAAGGCTGATCGTAAGTCAATGCTACATGATACCAACGACCTGTTTGCAATGGCTGTTTTGTATTGTATTTCTGACGACCGGCAGCTTCAAGACATTCAGCAGGAGTACCACCTGTTGGGTCACCAATACGGAAAATCATGACACCTTCAGTACCCATAACTGTATTATTACCATACAAGCTAGTAGGATAAATCAATGCTTCGTAAGTAAACGACTTAAAGAATGTACCTTCCGGGAAGCGAACATGAACGTAGTTACTAGAGAAACTTGCTACTTTAGTAATTTTCAAAGGTTTGTTAATGAAAAAATAAACCATGCTTGTACCTGGCAATGTTGCAATAGATGATTTAACGCGAACCGGCAAAATGAAAGGTTTACCTTCTTCCAATACATCAAGGTTCTTGATTTTCAGCTTAACACTTTCAGCGTACAATCTTCCTGTAGGTATAATAGAAGTAGCACTGCTCAATTCTACATCTTCCGGATTGAAGTATTGACATTCAGTTTTATACTTCTTGTTATAATCGTCAACTACACTTGCGTCAGCAATAGAGTACGATACGTTCACTTCAGAAGAATTTGCTGTAGAAAGACGAGATGTCAAATCAAAAGACATTTCAGTAGCGTCGTCTTCTACATCGATAGTCATTTCCTTATTTTCAAAGTAGACTTTCGGTTCAAGCAAATCTCCTTCGCTATCGTTGCAGGCCCCCAAGAAAAGCGCCATACAACCCATTATTCCAAATAAATATTTTGTTCTCATAAAAGATTCAATTTAAAACATTCAACTCATTATTTGTTGTCGCCTTGTTCGATCTTATCCTGCTGTTCTTTCCACTTTTGGAACACTTCCTGATTGATGCGGATAGCCTGACGCATCCACTTATAATCAGGTTTATTATCGTAGTCATTATCTACACGATAAGCACCTACACCACCTTTGTATCCTCTTCTCGGCATATAACGAGCTTGTCCTAACAAGTTTCCACCAGAAGCAGAGTAAGACTCAAAGTTTTCGGTTGTAATAAACTTATGAGGTTCTTTACGATAATCCAGATTAGGAATTCTACCGTAGTTTTGCTCAATCCAATAGTCTACATAACCTTCCAACTTATCTACAAGAGATTCGATTCTACCATCAATACAGATCAGCTTATGACCTTTACCTTCACGGTCGCTCATAGGACCGATGTACTTGTTCATTTCCTTAACTAAGTAAATTAAGTGATTATCAGACGACAATGTTCCATCCATATCGAATACACCAGAACCAATTTCCCAGTCGATATCATAACCGTCCCAGTCATTAGCAACCAATGAATCGCAAAGCGCTTTAGCAAAACGGTCCAAAGCCTTATAATGGCTTTCGCTTTCCAAATTACCATCGAAGCCCCAGTATTCCCAACGAGCTTTCTTCTTTGCTTCTTCTCTTTGCTGCTTAGTCCAGCCTTCTTCATCGGCTTGCTTGTCAACCGGTGCGTAAACAGATGCCGGAGTTCTACCCTTACCTAAGTAAGACAACAAAGTAACTTCCAACAGTTTGGTTCCTTTTACCTTCTGAACGAATTCCTTATCCCTCTTCTGTTCGGGAGTAATTTCAAAACGGTTAGGAGCACCACTCCACATAGATACGATATCCATGCTATCGGGCATAGAAGTCAAGTAACCACGACGGTAAGCACCCGCAGGAGACCAGTTAGAGAACCAACCAAAAGCAACCGGACGGCCATAGTTAACAGCCTGCTGCTTATATTCGCGAAGTTTTACATAATATTCTGAGTTCATAGCATCTTCCATGGTATTGTATCCACCGATATGCTCAATCTCAATATTCTCTACATCTGTACAAGAAGAAAATGCCATCATTCCTGCAAGAGGTAGAAGATATAATAATTTTTTCAATGTTTTCATACTTGCTAATTAAGATTTAAATGTGTTACCATTAATATTGCTTAGCCCAAATCAAATCAGTAGATTCCTTATCCGGACCTCCCAACTTCTGAACAGCGTCCTGATACAAATCCCATGTTGCCTCTGTACTCTTGAAGCTTACCGGATAAATCATACGACGGATACCGCGTTCGTCAGAGATATTAGATGTATTCCAGTTACCACCAGGAATAATCGGATTCAACTTAGGATAACCAGTACGTCTGAATTCAGTCCAAGCTTCCTGACCGTTAGGGAACATAGCGATATATTTCTGAATCATGATTTTTTCAAGCTTCTGCTCTGTTGAGCCGCTGAATTGAGCTGTTGTTTCGCAAGGAGCAGGAGAAGGATAACCATAATAACGTGAGCTGTTTTCTACCGCACTCGGTGTTTTGCCTGAATTCATATAAGAATCTACAGAACCCTGAACACCGTTTTCAGCAAACGACATTGCAATACCAGCTTTGTATAAAGCTTCAGCATCACCAAATTCCGCTCCATAGTACAAAGCAGCCTCAGCACGTAAGAATAATACTTCAGAAGTACGCATCCAGTATAGAGGAGTATTTGCAGTAATGTTTGGCTTAGAATAGAAGTAATAAGACTCCTTACTATCATTCTCACCAAAACGAGAATATGAATGTCCCATAGGTACTCCCTGATATTTCTTACCATCGAATGCGGTAACACCTACAGTACATAATGAATTTACAGGTAAGCAATAAGCACTCAAACGAGGGTCGTTATATCCTGTAAGATAAGACAAGATAGTAGTACCTACACGAGCATCGTTATAGTTGTCTGAAATCCAAAAAATAGGATTACGTAAAGAAACACCTGCGCCTGTACCTGCCGCTGCTGCATCTTGAGCATCTGCCATAACACCGATATCATGTGTCAAAGCCTTCTTTGCATATTCTTTAGACCAAGACTGCATTTCAGCATCGCGAGCTTCACGCAAACGCATAGCCAAACGAAGCATCAAAGAGTTAGCGTATTTCACCCATTTGGTAGTGTTTCCTTCGTATACCAAATCATAGTCACCCAATACCTTAACCCCTGCTTTTGCCAACGGAGTCAATACTGTAACCGCTGCTTCCAAGTCGCTCAACATACCTTTATATACATCCTTTTCAGAATCATAAGGAACATTGATTTCGCCTGAACCTGCCTTAGAATACGGAATAGGACCAAAGCATTCCAATACCTTGTGCCAGCCAGAAATCTTCAATACCTGAGCTATAGCAGCGACTTCAGGAGAATTATATTGATTAGCGTAAGCTGTCAGCTTTTTCCATGGGTCCAAAAGGTTAGTATAAGAATTCTTGAAAGTAGAAGAAATCCATCCGTCTTTCAAGACATAATTCAAATGAGAGTTACCACCAAAATTATTGTTCATACCCATATAACCACTCCATGCATCACCAGAAAGGTTATAAGCAATTTGATACTGATTCACAGGGTCGGTATCATCGGCTTGTGTACCTGTAGGGAAAACAGTCTTTTCCATAGCAGTAATCAAGCCACCAATAGCGTAGCCATCCATCATACCTTCTTGTTCGGTCATCTCAAAAGGATTGGTATTAACCGCTTCAAAATCACATGATGTCATTGCAATTGCACCAAGAGCGATGGCAAACAATTTATGTCGATTCATACTTTTCATAGTAGTTTTTTAAAGTTTAAATTTCACACCGAAACCAAAGCTACGAACACTTGGTTGCATAAAATAGTCATTACCTTGTCCGAAGGTAGCTGTAGAAGGAGTCAGTTCTGGGTCGAACGGAGCCTTGCAATAAAGCATCCATGGGTTGTTAGCTATGAAAGAGATGTTTACGTCTTTCAAGATATTGCCGAACCACTTGTTAGGCATTGTATAGCTAAGTGTCAATTCCTGCAAACGAACATTTGTTGCGCTGTACAAGTAGTAGCTTGAAGTCTGATAGTCACCTGTACCTATCATCTGGTAGTATGCCTTAGCGTTTACTCTACCCTGACCTGGGAACAAAGCACCACCGTTATCACGTGCGTCAGCACTGCGCTGAGATACACCGAAGCGGTCCAAAATAGCTTCTGTAGAAGAAGTAACAACACCACCAAAGCGTCCGTTAATCAAGAAGCTCAAACCAAGACCCTTATAAGAGATAGAGTTGTTCCAGCCCATGTTGAACTTAGGAGCTACTTTACCCAAGTAAACAGGAGCGCCGTCTTCCATTTCGAACTTACCGTCTGTACTTACGCTTACGAAGCCCTGACCATCTTTCTTGAAGAAACGAGTAGCATAGATATCATGGATGCTACCGCCTACTTTCAAGATTGTACGGCCTTTATCTTTCGATATTTCAGGAATGTTGATAGGATCGTCCATCAAATCTGTGTGATAATCGCTAACCATTTCCTTGATTTCATTGATGTTCTTAGAGAATGTTACTGTAGAAGAAACAGCGAAACCATTCTTAAATTTATCAGAGTAGTTGAAAGAAGCTTCCCAACCGCGGTTTTCTACGTTACCAGCCTGTAAGTAGATTGACTTGTAACCAGTAGATTCAGGCAATGAACCCTGGAAAGTCTGGTTGAATGTATTAGACTTATAATAAGTTACTTCTGCATTGAACTTCTTCCACAAGCGAACTGCCAAACCGAATTCGTAAGAGTTAGTCTTTTCAGGCTTGAAGTCTGTGAACGGATAGATTCCTGTCGGTTTCAAAGTACCACCTACGATAGGAGTAGTTACAGTGCCCGGAGTCAAACCAGAGCGAGAGATAGGAGCACCTACCTGAGTGTAAGATCCACGAACTTTCATGTAAGAAATGAATTCAGGCATCTTAACCATTTCAGAGATGATAGCAGACAAACCTACTGAAGGATAGAAGAACGGATTTTCGTCAGTGTTTACCAAACGAGAGTTCCAGTCCAAACGTCCTGTCAATGTCAAATACAACATGCTTCTCCATCCAAGTTCAGCGTTGGCGAAAGCTGCATGGTTACGTACTTGAGAGTCACCACCCGATTCTGATGTACGACCGTTAGCCGGGTCGATGTTAGAAACAGCAAACTTATTAGGCACACCTTTCAACGGGCCTTTATAGCCACGAGTCAATGAACCATAGTTAGAATAACTCCAACCCAAGTTGGCTGAAATATTGAAATCGCCAAGAGCTTTGTTGATGTTCAACATAGCGTCGGCATATTCCTGATGATCGCTAAAGCTACTGTAGCCATAGAAACCTTTCTTACCTTCTGCGAATACCTGGTCTGAAGAAGCGTAAATCTTACGTTCGAAATCTACGTACGAATTATCCATACGATAACGAGCAGCGATATTCATCCAATCGGTAATCTTAAAGGTTGCGCCTACATTAAACATGTAACGGTGCTTAGTGTTCTTGGCAACATTGCGATATGCTGTCCAGTAAGGGTTCTGCGGAGCATAAACTGCATCCAATACCGGCCAATACTGTACAGGGAGCTTACGAGATTCGTCTAAATATTCGAAAGTCTTGATGTCTTCGAAGTTTTCACCTCTCGGGAACAAATAAGCAGCTACAACCGGGTTCCAATACAAACCTTGAGAAACCATGTTCTTATCATCCTGCTTGATGTAAGAAGCGCCCAAGTCTAACTGCAAGCGGTCGTTCCAGAAAGTAGAAGTATTACGGAAGGTAAAGTTCAAACGGTTATATTCGTTATTAGGAACGATACCTGCTGAATTAGTAGAAGAGATAGAAGCGAAAGTCTGATTGCTCTTAGTACCAGTAGTCAATGTAACTGAGTTAATGAAGTTTGTACCGGTATTGAAGAAATCATTCTTAGGATCATAGCTTGACGGATTAGCAAGCTTTTCGCCCCAGCTTTCGTATGAGCCCTTTGCATTTCCGTAAGTAGTCTGGAAATTAGGAGTCATATAAGCTTTGCTGAATTCTGTAGAAGAAGAAACTGAGATCTGTACCTTACCTTCTTTACCTTTCTTTGTAGTAATCAAGATAACACCGTTGGCAGCGCTACTACCATACAATGCAGCAGCCGACGGACCGCTCAATACAGAGATAGATTCAATATCTTCGGGGTTGAAATCGGCGATACCTTCTGTTCCGGCAGAGCCTTCACCCATGATACCACTGTCGGTAGCTCCCATAGTGGTGTTAAACAAAGGAATACCGTCTACTACGTACAATGCGTTGTTGTTTCCTTCGATAGACTTAGCACCACGCATTATCACACGTGTAGCACCACCCACACCGGTAGCACTCTTGTTAATGCTCACACCGGCAATCTTACCGTTAAGTGAGTTAACGAAGTTGGCATCTTTTACACGTACCAATTCGCTCTGGTCTACTTTCTGTACATTATAAGAAAGGGCCTTTTCTGCACGCTTGATACCGAGCGCCGTAACAACTACTTCTTCCAGTTGTTCATTGTCTTCTTTCAGAGTTACATTTAAAGAAGATCCTGTAACTGTAACACTCTGGGTCTTATAGCCCACATAACTGATTTCGAGCACCGAACCTTTTGGTGCGTTCAGAGTAAATTTTCCATCAATGTCGGTCACTGTACCGTTGGTAGTACCTTTCACCAAGATACTTACACCAATCAACGGTTCTCCAGAAGCATCTTTTACAGAACCAATTACTTTTACATCAGCCGGCTGACTAACGGCTGATGGGGGGGGTAACATAATTTCGTTCGATTGCACTGCGTTGCCGTTGGCCGAAAGGGATGACGAAGCAGCTAACAAGAGTATCAAACTCATTTTCGATGTTAAAGGAAACTTAGCTCTAAGGTCAGCATAGTTCCATGAATGGTTATTTTTCATACATCTGCGGTTAACTAAAAATAAATATTAATTTGGTTTCTTTCATAATAGTCTCAACTGTTTTTAAGGAAACATAATTGAGGAATAAGGGTTATAGAGGAATGTGTGCATCTGTCACAGGCTTGTCCTCAATTTGCATTTTTCATATCATAGGCATAAGGTGTTTTTATAGTTAGTTTTCAAAATTTTGTCTCGTATTTTATTATAAGGTAAAAACAGGTTTAATCTCGTAGATGCGACAAAGATAACAGAAATATATGGGAAATATGCTATATGAACGTTAAAAAGTGAGGGGAGATATTGTATTTTTTTATTTTACCTTCATAACGGTACAGTATGGATTTCAGAATAAATATTCATCTTTTTTGACCATATATAGCAGTTTTATAAAGTCCATATATCAAAATCTATACGATACCGGAATATTTAAAAAGTCTTCAGAATCGCAAAAATGCATAAATTCGCAATTTTTGAAACCGCTTAGCCGATAACATATTTGTGGCGCTAACACTGACAAAAGCCAATGATGACACCAACAAGGAGAGAACATAAAACAAAAAAGGGAAAGAAACCGGAGTTTTAAGTCGCGGTTTCTTTCCCTTTATATAATATAATAAGGTATATTACTCTTTTATTCTAATCAGCAAATTAGCAAGGATAGCAGTTAAACCACCAGTTGTAATACCCGAAGAGAAGATATTACGCAATGTATCGGGTAGCTGACACAAGATTTCGGGAACCAACTCTACGCTTAATCCGAAAGAGAAGCTAAGAGCCATTACCAAGGTAGCCTTACGAGTCATAGGCTGCGATGCGATGATACGGATACCTGCAGCTGCAACGGTTCCGAACATCAGCAAGGTAGCGCCTCCCAATACTGGACCAGGCATCAGCGAGAACACCAAACCTACTGCGGGGAACAAGCCCAACAGAATAAGGAATCCGGCGATGTAGAATCCTACGTAGCGGCTGGCTACTCCGGTCAACTGAATCATACCGTTGTTTTGAGCGAATATTGAATTGGGGAATGAGTTGAAGACACCTGCCAACATAGAGTTGAAACCATCTGCCAGAATACCGCCCGAAGCACGCTTCACGAATACTTCATCGTCTACAGATTCTCCTGAAATCATTGAGTTGGCTGTGATATCACCGTAAGCTTCGATAGCCGTGATAAGGTAGATAAGTCCTAACGCTATTATAGAAGATAAATCGAACGAGATTCCGTATTTAAAAGGCATGGGCACATTAAATCCGCCGTAGTTCTGTATAGAAGAGAAATCTACCATTCCCAATATCCAAGCCAAGATGTAGCCTACCGCCAATCCGATGACAATAGAACTCATACGCAGATAGCGATTCGAACTACGGTTGAATATAATAATTAGGATAAGCACCAATGCAGAAAGTCCCACATGCTGAAACGCACCGAAAGTACCATCGGCTTGAGCTGCCGCCCCCCCGCCACAAGCGGAGATTCCCACTTTTATCAGACTCATACCGATAAGGGTAACAACGATGCCCGATACCAATGGGGTGATAATGCGGCGAGTATACTTCAGCACTCTACTGATGGCCATCTCTACCGACGACGCTACAATACAAGCACCGAATATGGAAGACAATCCTCCGGTAAGTCCTGCTGATATAATAGGCCGATAAAAGAGAAGCTGGTACCCTGAATACACAGCAGTCCGCATCCTATAGGACCTACTCTACGACACTGGATGAAAGTAGAAATACCAGAGGCGAACAATGCCATTGAAACCAAGTATCCGGTAGTCTCCAAATCAAGTTTCAAAGCTCCCGCTATAATAAGAGGAGGCGTAATAATGGCAACGAAAATAGCGAGCAAATGTTGCAGCGCCGCAAAAAGAGTTTCTTTAAGAGGTGGACGATCATTCAACTTATAAATAAGTCCGGAAGACTGAGCTGAAGTAGTTTGTTCTTGTTCCATCGTGCAGTTTCCGATTATTCTTTGATCTTGATATTACAATTGTCCAAGCTCTCTATAATAGCCAATGATTCAACATGAATACCTCGTCCACGCAAGAAGTCGCCACCATGCTGGAATGATTTTTCAATCAGGAATCCCATTCCCACCAATTCGGCACCGGCTTGATTTACAAGGTCGATAATACCCTTTGCTGCGTTTCCGTTGGCCAAGAAGTCGTCGATGAACAGCACTTTATCGCCTGGCTGCAGATAATCCCTGCTTACGCAAACATCGTAGTTATTGTTTTTAGTGAAAGAATAAACCGTAGTAATCAACATGTTATCCATGGTGCTCGGTTTTTTCTTCTTAGCGAACACTACAGGCAGTTCGAGCAGATAGCCAACCATGATAGCCGGAGCAATACCGCTGGCCTCAACCGTAAGCACTTTATTGATTTTAGTACTTGCAAAACGGCGAACAAACTCTACCGCCATCGATTTCATCAGAATAGGGTCCATCTGATGATTGATGAAATTGTCTACTTTTAATATCCCTCCCTCGAAACATTTACCGTCGCGCAGGATACGATCTTTCAATGCTTTCATTTAAATATAGGTATTAACGTTCTACTAATGTTTTAAATGTTGCAAATTTAGATGTTTTTTCTGGCTCGATAAGTTTTAAGGGAGAGATATTATAAAAAAATTATTCAGTTTTATTCCTGAGGAGTATCATTCACTACTATATCCTCTTTAATTTCTTCGGTATTCCAGTTGGTAACTTCGCTACCTTCTACTACCAATCCTTGCTTGCGAATACGGATTTTGTACTTGTAGCATGTTCCGCTTACAAATGTGCGGTCAATGCCTTGGGTAGAAGCTGTATAGTTAGCGTCGTCTCGGGTATAACTGATAGAGAAGTCAAGTTTGGTTTTCTCAGCCAAAGGATTAAGCGCAAGCACTACCTGACAGCCTTCTGTGCCTACTTCTTTTCCTACCTTTACATCAAGCTTATCAGCAGTAACCTCTTCGTTTACCGCTTTCATGCCTTCGGGATCAGCGAAGCTATAGGTGTGCTTGCCGAATATTCCGCTACCAGAGAGAGTAGCCGTATTGATAGTAGTTTCGCTATCGCCTTCTTCTTTCAGCAATGTTATCACCAACAAGCTATACTGATGTTTGAACGCGTAATCTCCGGTAAAAGAAACCTTACCGTTATTATCCTTATAACTAACAGATCTTTTTGCTACAAGAAAATCTATTGTTCCAAGGTCTTCAAGCTTACCGCTCTGAGTATTCAAGTCGGGCATCGCTATCGATGTTCTCTGAGCACCTTCTACAAACGGATAATAAGCACAGAACTCAAGAGCACCCGACTGTGAAGGCCAGTCTTGAGGAGCAGACGACCATGCTCCACCATTATAACTCCATGCGGTAGCCTCATCGCTATCCGGCATAAATAGTCCGATCTTATCACCATCGGCAAACGAAGTATGTCCATCGCCTAAAGAAGATGTGGTACGTGCCGCCATGCCAGATACCGAAGCTTCAACCTGCAATCGAGCATCCAATGCGTTATCACCTTCATTTACCATTTCACTTTTTTGGCATGCCGAAAAAGACATCGCCGCCATCAGACTAAGTCCGAATAAAATTTTGTTTCCCATAGTTATTAATTTTATTGATGTATATATATAGGACGCAAAACTTCCATTTTATCCAATAAAAAGAACGACTTTTTTCATTTTTACCCCCATTTTTATTCATTTCGCGCCGAAATGAATGTAAAATAAGACCAACGGCAGGTAATCTTTCAAGGCGATTCGCAGAGACTTCAAGGCCTGTCCGATGCGATAATTCACCGTTTGCGGCGACACATTCAGGCGTTCCGCTATCTCGCGGTGCGTAAGCTGTTGGTTGCGCGTCAACTCATAAGCCTCCTTAAATTCGGGTGGCAATTTATTCACGGCATCCTTATAAAGGTGGAGTAACTCCTCGGTCAAATAAATATCAGGGTCTTCGAACTCAGTTTCGTACTTCTCCACTATTTCCTGAAGTACTTTACGTTTCACTTCGATATGCGACAAACGGTTCAGCGCCTTATTCTTTACGATGGTAAACATCAACGTCTTGAAGTTCAGATCTTCCATCAGGGTACTTCTGTTTTCCCAAAGCCAAAGCATCGTGTCCTGCACAATTTCTTCCGCTTCTTCCAACTCGCCCACATATTGCGAGCAAAACACACAAAGCCCCCTGTAATAATGCCGGTAAACGGCATCGAAAGCCACTTCTCCATCCCGCTTTAAAGCAGCAACCACAGCTCTATTGTTCTCGAAATCGATATATCCAGAAGGCATTATTTGCGTTTTTGTATTTGTAAAATTCGACGAATACAAATGTAATCATAATAACAAGAAAAGGGCCAAATAAAATTTTCTTTTTTTTCTTTTTAGTATATTTACCATCTCAATTGTATTATAAAGTACTATTTTTATCGCTAAAAGATTGTCATGGACGAAGATATTATATTGAAATACCTGCAAGGCAAAGCCGACGCACAAGAGTGTCTGGAAGTAGAAACATGGGCACAAGACAGCCCCGAGCATCAGAAAACCTTGGAGCAACTCTACTACACGCTCTTCATTGCCGATAGAGCCGATGCCCGAGACCGCATAGACACGGAGTCTGCCTTGCGTAAACTTAAAGGTGAAATAAAGAAGAAGGAAAAGGAAAGCTCTTACAAACGTTCGTTTACCCGCTTTTACCGTATGGTGGGAATGGCAGCAGCCTTCATTGCCGGAGCCGTATTTGCCGGAGGAGTGGCTTACGGACTTCTTTCCGACCGTTTCGCCGATTACACCGTCAGCACTTCTGCCGGACAGCGTGCACAAGCTACCTTGCCCGATGGCAGTAAAGTATGGCTTAATGCATCTACTAGTTTAGTATACAAAAACTCTCTATGGAGCACAAAGCGTGAGGTTGACTTAAGCGGAGAAGCTTATTTTGAGGTGGCGAAGAATAAATATCTGCCGTTTATCGTAAGCAGTAAGAAGATTAACACACGCGTATTGGGTACTAAGTTCAATGTGCGTGCCCGTGCCGAAGAGCATCGCGTAGTAACTACCCTACTCCAAGGTTCTGTCCAGATGGAATCGCCCATTGCTCCCGAAGGACGAATACTCAAGCCTGGGCAATCTATGACCATCGACACCCATACCTATCAGGCAGAGTTGGTTGAATACTCAAGTCCCAACGATATACTTACATGGATAGACGGACGTCTCCGCTTCAACCGAAACACACTGTCGTCTATCACTTCGCTTATGGAGAAGCTCTACGACGTGAAGTTCGTATACGAAGATTCATCACTCCGCAACGAGCAGTTTACGGGTGATTTCTCTACCGACTCTACTCCCGATGCCATCTTAGAGGTATTGTCGCTTACTAACCACTTCGGCTTCTACCGCAAGGGAGACGTGATTCATCTTACTAAGCAATAAAACATCATAGGCATAAAACAGAAACAGCGATATGCAAATCACATTGTTAAGATTTGCATATCGCTGTTATTGCTTATTCCATAATTACATCATTTTACACAAGTCTTCTGCTCTGTCAGCCAAGAACAACGGTATATTCAACAAAGCATCATCACGTTTTAGATTGAGCATGGAAAACCTTACACGCAAATTGGGCGAGTACTTCTTATTATATTCTACAAGACTTCTTCCAGTAATACTTATTCCAGATTTCACTTCTATCGGAATTACATCCATACCGTATTGCACGATAAACTCTACCTCCGCTTTATTTCCTGAAGCCCAATAGCGTGAACATTTTATACCATTTGCAAGCAGACTCTGAAGTATATAATTCTCGGCAAGTGCACCCTTGTATTCCTTGAAAATCGGAGAATTGCTGAGGTAAGTTTCTGGAGTTAATTCAGAAAGGACCCTCAACAAACCAATATCAAGACAATATATCTTGAAGATGCTCAAATCCTCATATGATTTAAGTGGTATCTGTGGAGTCTGGCAAAGACTTATCTTATGTATTAATCCTGCGTTTTGTAACCAAATGAGTGCATCCTCATATTCTCTTGCTCTCGCTCCAGGACGTACAAGTTGGTAAACGAACTTTCTGTTCTCTTTAGCCAGTTGCGATGGCAATGAGTTCCATACATGTGATATTCTGTTGGCTAGTAATGGTGAGGCATGCTTTACAAAGTCAAGAGCATAGTCTTGAAGAATATTCTGCAATGTATTCTCAACGCCTTTAATATTCTTTTCAACCATTTTCATTGCCGCTTCCGGCATTCCGCCTGATATGCGATAAGCTGTAAATGCCTGAGATAGCCTGTCAAAAAACACTTGAGGCAATGGTTCAAGACTATTTATTGATTTGTAATAACGGTAAAGACCAGAATCTTTTTGCTCCAGGAATTCAGAGAATGTAACAGGATACATATTTATGTGATCAACCTTCCCTACAGGAAAAGAAAAGCCTTCATGCCCAAATGCTAAGCCCAAGAGTGAACCTGCGCACGCCACAGCGTATTCTGGAGCTTTTTCACAGAAATACTTCATAGCACCGATAGCTTCAGGACAGTCTTGTATTTCATCAAGAACAATAAGCGTCTTTTGCGGTAATATAGGTTCTTCTGTTAGGAATGATAATTGCTCTATAATTTGAAGAGGATTCTTTGTCGTACGAAATATGTCGCTCACACCTTTTTCCTCGTCAAGACTGAAATAAGCACAGTTATCAAACTGTTCTTTCCCGAATCTCTTCAACACCGAAGTCTTGCCTACTTGTCTTGCACCAAGCATCATCAATGGCTTCCTATCTTCTTTGTTTTTCCAAGCTTCAAGCTCTTTTGTAATGGCTCTGTTAAACATGCTTCCTCTTGTTTATGTATCTAAATCGTGAAATTCCACACATTTTAGACACTTGTTCTGTGCAAACATACACATTTTCCGCACATAGCACAAAAATCCAACTATTTTTCTTTATTCCAAACTAAAAAATTACGGCTTAACATTCTGTCAGCAAAGAGGCTTGTTTCTTCCATTTTTTAATATTTCATTAAGAATAATTCCACGTTTTCGAATAATTACTTACATTCAATTTTAGACAATTCATCTATCAAAGCCGGTCTTCGAGGGCGTCGTGCTTTCTGCTGCTCAATTATTTCATAAGCCTCTTTACTACCTCCATATCCGATAAGTGTTTCCAGCATGGAAGCCCCATATCGATAAGAATTTCGATCGGATGCACTATCAAAATAGCTCACCACGCACTCTGTGTACAACTTTATAAACTCTTCTTTATCAAGCTCAAAAACCTGCTTTGGCGCATCCTCCAAAAGACATTTTTGGGGATGTTCTCTAAGGTACTCTATATATCTATCCCACATGTGTTCTTGAGTATAGATATACAGAAGCAAAGACTCTTTTCCACCTGCATCAGTAATCAATGATTCTACCCACTCTTTCCAGTCTGTTTGTGCAATCTTGCTTTTCATTAACGAATACATCGCTTCCATCGTGATATCCATACCGTCCGATTTACCAAACCGAATTATATTCCTAAGGAAAAGATCACGAGCCAAACGAATTATATTAGATGTATCGTCTCTTTGCAAATACACCTTCATCTCCCATTCTTTCCATTCACAAACAAGTCCACCTAACTCAGCGTCATCATTAACACCCTGTACTGCTATACGCAGTACTTCGTCGAGATTATTCTCATCCCATGCCATCTGAAGAAGTCTCCTACGGAACTCATTATTCTCAATATGGGAATACATAAACTTACGTTGTTCTTCAATTGTACCACAACGAGACATCATCTTCAGTTTATATGATTGAGCTTGATCATAAGCATGCTTCTGACTCCAATCATTCTCTTTAGGCTTTTTGATTTCATCTAATGCAGAAATGACTTCTCTTTGCTGCTCTGGAGTTTCGGCCAAAGTAATAGCAAAGTCAATCCAATTCCACCACCAATCCCAACCTGCCAAGTTTTTATTTCTAAACCGAGTCAATGCCAGCTTATACAGATTTAACTTTATCTTCTCAGGTAGTTCATGTTCAATTAACGATGTCCATAGTTCAAAACAGCTGTAAACTATTCCACTAAGTTCTCCTGCACTGTCATCTCCACTAATAAGAATATCTTCTGCTTCATTGGCAACACCAGTCAATATGGCAATTGCAGTATTCCATTGCTGACGATTTATGGCATTTTCTGCTTCTTCAAGTATACGGCTCACACTCATATTGAACTCAAAGCTATCTCGGTAACTAATATAACCTTGACCACTATATTCTTCTATCAAATCTTCAATAATAGAAGAATATCTTTCAGGAGTAGGAACCGATTCCATACCATATCCCAATGCAAGAAAACGATTGCAAACATGCACGTTATTCTCACATTCTTCCCTAATAAACTCTTCAAGTTGGTTCTTATCAAGCAACTCCAATAGTTCATCAACTTTTGATTTTATACTCTTTGTTTCCATATATCAACATCCTTCTACTAACAATTTCAGCAAAGTAAAACATTGCTTTTATATAACTTATTGCAATATTGCATAATTTCCCAACATCTACAAACAGAGATATTAAAAACAGTAATTTAATTGGCAATTTTATTTGGCTATAAAATACAGAAACAGCGATATGCTTTAAGCCGAGCAGGTCAGCTAGCGAGCAATCTTTTAATATTCTTCATCGTTGAAGAAATCGTTTTATCCTTATTTTCAAACAGTTCTTATGTAATATAAACGCAAATCTACATGGCTTTTCATGTATACTGCTATTGCGTGCAAAAATAGAATTTATTTTTGATGTAAAACGCAAAACATTAAAATAATAAAGGAAATATTTTTCATTATATCCTCAGAATATTTGAACTATTATTATCTTTGTCCACGTACAGATAAAGCTATAACGCATGGGGAAAGATATGAATCGCTTGAAAGTGGTGTTGGCGGAAACGAAACGCACCAACAGATGGCTAGCAGAACAATTGGGAAAAGATCAAGCTACGGTTTCCAAATGGTGTACTAACACCAGCCAACCGAGCCTTGAAACACTATTCCAAATAGCAGAATGTTTAGGTGTTAAAGTTCAAGATTTGATAAGTAAAGATTATGAGTAAAATACAAAACATAGATAGCCATATCATAGCAGATGTCGCAGAACGTATCGAGCGATTGATTACGGATGCACGAGCAAATGTTGCACGAGCAGTCAATATTACCGAAGTCATCACTAAATATGAAATAGGACGCACTATTGTAAATGTCATACAGGGCGGGGAAGAACGTGCAACATACGGTAAGCAACTATTAAAAGGTGTCTCAAAAATACTAACCGAGCGATTGGGTGATGGTTGGTCTGTAGAGACATTAAAAAGATGCCGCAAATTTTTTACAATATTCTCTACAAAAGAAATTGGCACAACAGTGATGACCCAATCTTCGGACAGCAATTTGGTCAACGGTGTTGACCAAATTCAAAAAATTACCGAAAGGCCCATAAAATCAACTGAGAAATATTCGTTTACGCTCTCATGGTCTCACTATTTGGTGCTTATGCGCATTGAATCCGATGAGGAACGCAGATTTTATGAAATCGAGGCTCAAAAGCAGAATTGGAGTGTGAGGCAACTGCAACGGCAGTATAATTCAAGTTTATATGAACGATTGGCTATTAGCAAAGACAAAGACTCGATTATGCGTCTGGCTCAAGAGGGACAAACTGTCAATAAGCCTGACGACATCATAAAAAATCCGCTGACATTGGAGTTCTTGGGGCTTAAACCAGATGCATCATACTCTGAAACCAAGCTGGAAAATGCCATAATTGACAAGATGCAGCATTTTTTATTGGAGTTGGGTAAAGGTTTCTTGTTTGAAGCACGCCAGAAACGATTTACTTTCGATGAAGAAAATTTCTATGTTGACTTGGTTTTTTATAACCGACTTCTACAATGCTATGTACTTATTGACTTAAAAGTTGACAAATTAGCTCATCAGGATTTAGGACAAATGCAGATGTACGTCAACTATTATGACCGATATGTAAAACAGGATTTTGAAAAACCGACAATCGGGATTCTGCTTTGCAAAGAAAAGAAAGACGCACTGGTAGAACTTACTTTACCTAAAGATTCCAATATCTATGCTCAGCAATATGCCTTATATCTTCCTGATAAAAAGTTATTGCAGGTAAAACTAAGAGAATGGTTGGAAGAGCAGGAGGAATAAAATCACAGCTTACTTGAAATATAGAATTTACTGAAAACAAATATTATGTCCGAACTTACGATAGTAAAATCATTGAATAAAGCATACCGTCAGGTAAGCATTGATAAACAGTCTTTTGATACATTCAAGCAGCAACTTGGGATGTTGTATGAACAGATTGTCACGATCGATACCGAGGAAAAACTTAAAGGAGATTTAATGGATTTTCTCAAACTTACTTTCTATGGGCAAAACTACAAGGTATCTCCCAATGGCCGTATTGATTGTGCTATCCATCTCGGAAATAGTATTGAGACTCCTGTAGGCGTAATATTCGAAGTAAAGATGCCAACCAATGCCTCTGAAATGATTACCAAAGACAATCTGAATAAAAAGGCATTGCAAGAGTTGTTGCTCTATTATCTTCGTGAACGTATCGAAAAGAACAACATTCAACTAAAGCAGCTTGTAGTTACGAATATCTACGAGTTCTTTATATTCGATGCCCAAGAGTTTGAGCGAGTATTTTACTCCAACAAAAAGCTATTGAAACGATTTGCAGAGTTCAATGACGGTACTTTGACCTCTGATAAAACCGAATTTTTCTATAAAGAGATTGCAGCAGAGGCTATCGAATCCGTCAAAGATATCCTATCCTATACATGGTTTGATATTCGAAAGTATAAAACTTTCTTAAACAAAGGGATGGATAAACGCCTTATTGAGTTGTACAAGGTTTTTAGCCCAGAACACTTATTAAAAAAGCGTTTCCAAAACGACAGTAATTCCCTCAACACAAAATTTTACAGTGAATTGCTTTATATCATAGGTTTGGAAGAGGTTGAAGAGAAAAATAGCCATAAACGAATTATTACTCGCAGGAATAGCGCAAATCGAAATTCTGCTTCCATACTTGAAAACACGATTACGGTTCTTGATAGTGAAGATTGGTTAGATAGCTACAGGATCGATCTTCTTTTGGGAAAGACAGGGAGGAGCAAATGTTTAATGTAGCATTGGCTTTAGCCATAGGTTGGATAAATCGGATTCTATTTCTCAAATTATTGGAGGCTCAACTTGTAAAATATCACAAAGGAGATACTTCGTATGCCTTTTTACGTTCTCAGTTTATCCCTGATTATGATGAACTGAACAAGCTGTTTTTTCAGGTATTGGCAAAGCGTCCAGATGATCGGTCAGACATCATAAATGGCAAATTCGGCAAGATACCCTACTTGAACAGCTCTTTGTTCGAGGTCAGCGCATTGGAACGCAAGACCATCCGAATCAGTAGTCTTGACAATAGCGAACTGCCTATTTATAGTGGAACTGTACTGAAAGACGGCAAAAAACCTCGTTATAAACAACTGCCAACCCTCAGATATTTGTTGGAGTTTCTTAATGCTTACGATTTTGCAAGTGAAGGTGCTGAAGAAGTTCAGGAAACAGCAAAAACACTTATCAATGCATCCGTACTGGGTCTTATTTTCGAAAAAATCAACGGTCATAAGGACGGCTCTGTATTTACACCTGGAGCTGTAACGATGTATATGAGTCGGGAGGCTATTCATGCAACGGTTGTGCGGAAGTTCAACGAAAAAATGGGTTGGAACTGTTCCGATTATGAAGCCTTGAAAGATAAAGATATAGAAGATTACCACCTGGCCAATGCCATTGTAAACTCTATTCGCATTTGTGACCCGGCTGTCGGTTCCGGACATTTCCTTGTGTCTGTTCTTAATGAAATTATCCGTACCAAATACGACCTCGGTATTCTTTTGGATTGTAACGATAAACGTATTAAGAAACAGGATTGGAGTATAGAAATTACTAACGATGAGCTAATTGTATCCGATGCAGACGGAGAACCGTTCGTTTATATTCCCGGCAATAGTGAAAGTCAGCGTATACAAGAGGCACTTTTCAACGAAAAACGCAGAATCATAGAGAATTGTTTGTTCGGAGTCGATCTTAACCCTAACGCAGTTAATATATGCCGTCTCCGTCTTTGGATTGAGCTGTTGAAAAATGCTTATTATACAAAAGATAGCGGATATACGGATTTAGAGACTTTACCGAATATTGATATAAACATTAAGGTTGGCAATTCGCTTATACATCGTTTTGACCTCAAGCAGGACATATCGGAGATACTTAAAAAGACAGGGATTTCAATAAGCCAATACAAAGATGCCGTAACCCGATACAAGAACGCCCACAGCAAGGACGAGAAGCGAGAACTGGAGGATATGATTTCAACGATCAAGTCCACTTTGCGAACACAAATAAGTCTGTACGATCCGAAAATTTTGAGGAAAATACAGTTGGAAAAGGAATTAAATAACCTGCTTGCTCCTCAACTGTTCGAGAGTTCAAAAAAGGAAAAAGCTCAACGTGAGAAACAGACAAAAGCGTTGAAAACCAGAATTAATAAACTGAATGATGAAATAGAAGGGATTCGCAACAATAAGATGTTTGTCGGTGCTTTTGAATGGCGCATAGAGTTCCCTGAGATTTTGGATGACACAGGATGCTTTATCGGATTCGACTGCATTATCGGTAATCCACCCTACATTCAATTGCAGAAAATGGGCACAGATGCGGATGCTCTTCAAAAAATGGGGTACAAGACCTATGAACGGACTGGGGATATTTATTGCCTATTTTATGAAATGGGAATGGAACTATTAAAGCCAAATGCAATGCTATCATTCATAACATCAAATAAATGGATGAAAGCAGGTTATGGACAATCTTTGCGCAATCACATATCATCTAATTATGACCCTATACAACTGATTGATTTTGCCAATAACAAAATATTTGACTCCGCAACCGTTCTCGTTAATATCCTTTCAATTATAAAAAGAGGAAATTTAGGGAAAACCAAAGCATGTTCGATTGAAGACAATTTTGACATAACAAAATTGAGCGATTATGTTGAGACACAT
>ULWY01019523.1_pt1 | contig 26114 bp, 22 predicted proteins | sample 1960761 | NCBI WGS metagenome assembly ULWY01 (sample SAMEA4835824, study PRJEB28245) | human gut metagenome | biome: gut microbiome; material: fecal sample | place: Denmark | collected 2008 | reverse complement strand
ACACGACCCTGGCTTCGATTGTCAAGTATCCCTACGCCTCGTCGTTGGCGCTGCATAAGCCCAAGTTCGGCTTTTTCGTCAGTGAGGCAGACGACTTCCGCCGCATCGCCGACGAACTGGGCATGGTGCGCCTGAGCCGCGAGGGTGCGCCCCTCCGCTACGTGCGCCATCCGCTGGTCTACCTGGTGGAAGCGGCGGACGACATCTGCTATCAGGTGATGGACATGGAGGATGCCCACAAGTTGAAACTGGTGGGTACGGAGGAGATACGGCAACTGTTCCTCGGCTTCTTCGGTGAGGAGAAGCGGACGCACATTGCCGAGGTCTGCCGCATGGTGCAGGACGTGAACGAGCAGGTCGCCTACCTGCGTTCGTCGGTCATCGGAGTCTTGGTGAAGGAGTGTACCCGTGCCTTTGTCGAGCACGAGGAGGAGCTGTTGGCAGGGACGTTCAAGGGGAGCCTCATCGACCACATCAGCCCCGAGGTGCACGCGGCGTACGAGGCATGTTCGCGCAAGGCATACGCCAGCATCTACCGTTCGAAGGACGTGGTGGACATCGAGCTTGCCGGTTTCAAGGTCATCATGACCCTGCTCGACCTGCTCATCGACGCGGTCATGTCGCCCGAGAAGGCTTACTCGCAACTGCTCATCAACCGCGTGTCCGACCAGTACGACGTGCATGCACCCACGCTCTACGGGCGCATCCAGGCGGTGCTCGACTACCTGTCGGGCATGACGGACATCTACGCGCTGGACCTCTACCGCAAAATCAACGGCAACAGCCTCCCGGCGGTGTGAGGCGGGCAGGAACTGCCGGCGCCTACTGCTTGGACTCGTAGATGACCCGGTTGGCGCCGGAAGTGATTTTCAGGGCTTCGGGGTGCTGCTTGACGAAGGACTCGATGTGGCGGATGCGCTTCTCCTCCAGAATCTCGTCGACGGCAATCAGGATGCCGGTCTCCTCGACGTCGCCGAAGCCGTAATTGATGGCAGTGCCGAACATGCGCATCGTCGGCGACAGCCCCATGTAGGCATTCACCAGCGGGGGAATGTTGTAGCCCAGCTTGCGCACCTCGGTGTTCAGTATCTTGTAGTCCTCCTTGAACGTTTCCTTACAGAAGATAGTCTTCAGCAGCTCCGGGTCCGTCTCCAGCTGGAGGGGCTTCAACGGTGTGATGAGGTTGTCCTTGTCCTCGAAGTGCTTGTTGAGGAAGTAGAGGATCATGTCCCGCCCGAAGCGGTTGTACGAAGGATACATGGTCATCTTTCCGAAGAAGTACTTCACCTCGGGCATGACCACGGTGAGTGCTCCCAGACCGTCCCACAGGTTGTCGAGGGCGAACAACCCCTTCGAGCCTGCGCGGGTCGACTGGTATTCGAGGGTGACGAACGAACGTCCCAGCTCGATGGTCGTGGGCAGGAAGTCCGTCAGGAAGCGGTCGGAGAAGTGGAACAGGTGGGCGGTCGCCAGCTTCGGCTGTCCGTTCTCGTCGAACTGTACGTCCGTGCCGCGCAGGTAACGGTAACCGCCGAGAATCTCTTCCGCCTCCGGATTCCACACGACGAGCTGCTTGTAGGGGTTCTCCATCGTGTCATACTCGTCGAGGTCGTAGGGCAGTCCCGTCCCGCCGCCGGCAGCCCGGAAGGCGATTTCGCGCAGACGTCCGATCTCGCGCAGCACGTTCGGCGAGTCCTGGTACGTCACTATGTAGATTTCGTTGTTGCTCTTGTTCGTAAAACGAAGACGCTTGTCTTCGGTCAGCTCCGACTTCAGTACTTCCTTGGGTATCGGTGCGATGATTTCTTCCATAGATTTTTATTTGCTTTATGCTGGTTTACAACTTATAGACCGACTCTTTCACGTACGCCGCCCACTGTGCCGGTGTCCGGCTCTTGTCAAATGTCTGCCAGGGGATGGGCTTGCCGATGGTGACGCGGAAGGTCTTGTGGCGGTTCTTGAACATCTCGTCGGCGAGATAGAGCATGGCGATGTTGAACTTGATGCCCAACGCCTTGCATACGTTCGCCAGGTTGTAGAAGAAGTCGGAGTTGCGCCCCTCGAAGTGTATGGGGACAATGTCGCGCTGGTGTTGCACGCTCTTCACGATGAAGGTCTTCTTCCACTCCAGGTCCCGGATGACACCGTTGTGCCGACGGGAGCAAAGCCCGGCAGGGAACATGATGATATGACAGTCCGAGTTGAAGCCGGCTTCCACCATGAGCGGGAAGTCCTTGGCCTGCGAGCCTGTCTTGTTGATGGGGATGAAGAGGGGGGCAAGGCCCTTGAGGTTCATCAGCAGGTCGTTGACCAGGTATTTGATGCGCCCGTCGTAATGCTTGCCGAGCAGGTAGCCCAGCGCCACGCCGTCCTGTCCGCCCAGGGGATGATTGCTCACGAACGTGCAGAGCCGTCCGTCGTCGGGCAGGTTCTCCAGCCCGTGCACGTCCAGCTTCGTGTCGAGGAACTTCATCCCTTCCTCCAGAAAGTCCACGCCGACTTTCCCTTCCACGCTGCGCAGGAACCCGTTGATTTCGTCCTGATGGACGATGCGCTTCAGGTAGGACACCACGAAGCGGGGTACATACTTTGCTTTCGCCCCTGCCTTAGTTTCCAAGATACGGTCTATGTCAATCAAGAACTGCGAGTCAGTCTTCATGCTTATCCTTGTCATATATAACTCCCTGCAAAAATAGTGCATCTTTTCTATTCCGTCTCCCTTGCATGGGGAAAAATTCAGGACGAACGCCAAATTCGTTGCCTTCTTGTTCATTTAGAACCGACTTTATGCTACGATTCTGCCTCAAAATGGCTAATTTTGCTTGCAAAACAGCATATCGACACACCCATGCGCATACTCTTATCTGACGAAATCAGGAACGCCTGCCCCGACTTCTGCGGGCTGGCCGTGCTCGCCCGGGTGCAGAACAGTGCCTACTGCGAGCCACTTTGGGAGGAAATCGAACGTTTCACCGCGGACTACCGTGCCCGCTACACCACCGACTCCATCAAGTCGATGCGCCCCATCCAGGCGACGCGCGAGGCATACAAGCGGTGCGGCAAGGACCCCAGCCGCTACCGTCCGTCATCGGAAGCCCTCTGCCGACGCATCCTCAAGGGCAGTCCGCTCTACCAGATAGACACGCTGGTCGACCTCATCAACGTGGTCTCCATTGCCAGTGGTTACTCCATCGGGGGATTTGACGCCGACAAGATTGAGGGGGACACGCTCACCCTGGGCATCGGCCGTCCGGGAGAACCCTATGAGGGCATCGGGCGCGGCACGCTCAACATCGAGGGGCTGCCCGTCTACCGCGACGCGCTCGGGGGCATCGGCACACCGACGAGCGACCACGAACGCACCAAGCTGACCCTCGGCACCACCCGTCTGCTGGCCATCATCAACGGTTACAGCGGACGGGAAGGACTGGAGGAGGCTGGCGCCTACCTGCAGGATCTCCTGCGCCGCCATGCCGGCAGCGATGGCGGAACGGTCATCCGGTTCGGGGCGATGGACAATTGACAAGGACCCACACTTAACTATCCACAGCATGAACATGACTCTTGAATTCATCTTCCGTTTGTTTCTCGCCGGGGTGCTCGGTGCGCTCATCGGGCTGGACCGCGAGTATCGTGCCAAGGAGGCGGGTTACCGGACGCACTTCCTTGTGTCGCTGGGCAGCGCCCTGCTCATGATTCTGTCGCAATACGGCTTCATGGCGGTGATCGACCACCCCGGTGTGAGCCTGGACCCGAGCCGCATCGCCTCGCAGGTCGTCACCGGCATCGGCTTTATCGGAGCCGGCACCATCATCTTCCAGAAGCAGATAGTGAGAGGCCTGACGACCGCTGCCGGCATATGGGTCACGTCGGGCATCGGAATGACCATCGGAGCGGGGATGTACTGGCTCGGCATTTCGGCTGCGGTCCTGACACTCATGGGGCTGGAGCTGCTCAGCTATCTGTTCAAGAGCATCGGCATGCGCAGCTCCTACATGGAGTTCTCCACGACGAAGCGCGAGGTGGTCAATGCCGTCCGCGAACGCCTGCTGGAGCACGACTTCATCATCGCTTCCTACCAGATGGAGCAGGTCAACCACGAGAGTGCCGCGACCTACCAGGTGACGATGGTCATCAAGGCGCGCAAGGCGGGCGAACATGACCTCTTTGACCTCCTGCACGATTTCCAGGACGACATGAACATATATAAGGTAGAATAGCCTCTCGCGGACGTGCCCATCAGGTTACCCCTACATTTTCCCCATGAACGGTTTATCAAAAAGACATCGTTTTCCGGATATTAACATCAAAATTTCCTGATTGGGCATTTTGGGGTAACGCACATTTTCGCAAAATCGTCCCAATTAGAAAATTGCGCGTTAAATATTTTAAGATACGTCCGTCGAAACATACCTGAATAAACCTCTATTCACATAATTATACCGATTCTAACGCGAAAAAGGCATTCGCCGCTCTCCTTTCCACGGTTGAAAGCACCGGTGGTTGGCTTCGTACGGACGCGTCCGCACCACCGTACCGACGTGTCCGCACCGTCGTGGTCGTTCGTCCGTACGAAAACAGCCACCTGTTTCCACTTTTCAGCGACCAAAGGGGCACGATTCCGTGAGTGTGAAATTGCGTCCGTCCGTGTGAAAAGACTGACGGAAAGAAACGAATGGGAAGAAAAAGGAAACAGAGGGAAAGGAAACCGACGGAAACACCGTCAGTGTGCAAAACACAAATCGCCCGAGAAGGCCCTTCCTGCTCACCAACTCGTATTTTGGTGCAAGGAAGCCCCTTCTCGGGCGATTCGTTTGACAATTTGACAAATTGACACAACCGTCAAACCCCATCAACAAAACATTCCCCCCAATGTAGGGGCGACCGGTCCGGTCGCCCGGTCCAATGAACCGACGCGTCCGTTCCGACAGATTCCCGTGTCCCCCGTTTCCGGTTGCCGTGTCCGGTCTTAGCCGATGACCAGTCCGTCGAGGAGTTCGTAGTAGAGGTCGAGCGCCTCCTCCAGTTCGCGGATGAGGATGTACTCGTTGGCAGTGTGCGAGCGCGACGATTTCCCCGGACCGATTTTCACCGAGGGGAAGGGCATGAGTGCCTGGTCGGAGAGGGTGGGGGAGCCGTAGGGCGTCCGTCCCAGTTCCACGGCGCGGCGGACCACCGGGTGGGAGGCGTCGATGTGCGACGAGTTGAGGCGGAAGGAGCGGGCTGTGACCTCGCTGCTGATGTGCTGGCTGATGAGGCTGAAGAGTTCTTCGTTGGTGTACAGCTCGTTGCTGCGTATGTCGACGACGAACGAACAGCGGTCGGGGATGACATTGTGCTGTGTGCCGGCATTGATTTGTGTGACGCTCATCTTCACCGGGCCCAGCAGGGGCGACACCCGTTCGAAACGGTACGTGCGGAACCACTCGATGTCCGTCAGGGCATGGTAGATGGCATTGTCGCCCTCCTCGCGTGCGGCATGACCCGCCTTTCCGTGGGCGGTCACGTCGAGGACCATCAGTCCCTTTTCAGCGATGGCAGGCTGCATCTCCGTGGGCTCTCCCACGATGCCCAGTGCGATGGGTGGCAGCTTGGGGAGTACGCTCTCGATGCCGTTCTTGCCCGAGACCTCCTCCTCACAGGAGGCGAGGAAGATGAGGTTGTAGGGCTGCTCCTTCCGTGTGAGCCTGCAAAAGGTCTGGAAGAGGCAGACGAGGCTTCCCCCGGCGTCATTGCTTCCGAGGCCGTAGAGCTTCCCGTTGACTTCCGTAGGGGTGAAGGGCTGCTTCTGCCATCCACTGACGGGCTTGACTGTATCGATGTGTGAGTTGAGCAAGAGGGTGGGTTTGTCCAGGCTGAACTGCGGGCTGACGCACCAGACGTTGTTGCCCGAGCGGTTGGTGAGGATGCCGCTGCGCTCCATGTAGTTCTGTAGGGCATTGGCTGCCGCTTCTTCTTCGCGGCTCATCGAGGGCGTGCTGATGAGCACTTTCAACAGGTTGAGAGCCTCGCTTAGCATTGCTTCTTTGTCCATAGTCGTTCGTGATTGTGCGTGCAAAAGTACGATACTTCGGAATAAAAACCATACCTTTGCCCCCATAAAAATGTCCCCGGAGCATCCGTGGGGCGGACCTGCCGACGGGTGGCCGACCGACGAGGCGCGCGCCCGGTGGCGTGAGACGGCCCGTCCGCCGGGCGGATAATCTCTTTCCGGACAGCCCGTAAACTAAATATCCATAAGAAGCATGTCGCACCCTCATTTGGCCTTGCTCGTACAGGAGCAGGCGAAGAAATATGCTAACCGGACGGCGCTACGTTACCGCGACTACGCCACCGGCACGTGGGTTCCCGTGACGTGGAACCAATTCTCCCATATCGTCGATGTCGCCTCACGCGCCCTGCTCGAACTGGGCGTGGGGGTACAGGAGAACATCGGCGTCTTTTCACAGAACAAACCCGAGTGCCTGTACATGGACTTTGCCGCGTTCGGCGTGCGTGCGGTGTCCATCCCGCTCTATGCCACCAGCTCCGCCGAGCAGGTGGGCTACATCCTGCAGGATGCCGGCATACGCTTCCTGTTCGTCGGCGAGCAGTACCAGTACGACGTCGCCTGCCAGGTGGCGGAGTCGTGCCCCTCGCTGGAGCGTGTGGTCATCTTCGACCGCAAGGTCATCCGCCATTCGCAGGACTCGCTGTCGCTCTACTTCAACGAGTTCCTGGCGCTGGGCACCGACGCGGCTGTCACTGCCGAGCTGGAACGCCGCCGGCACGACGTCAGCGAAGAGGACCTGGCAAACATCCTCTATACGTCCGGGACCACGGGCGAGCCGAAGGGCGTCATGCTCCACCACTCCTGCTACGCGGAGGCGTTCCGTATCCATGACATCCGTCTGCCCCAACTGACGGACGCGGACGTGGTGATGAACTTCCTCCCCCTGACCCACATCTTCGAGAAGGCGTGGACCTACCTTTGTATCAACCGTGGCTGCACGGTGTGCATCAACCTGCGTCCGGCGGACATCCAGCAGACCATCCGCGAGGTGCGCCCGACGGCCATGTGTGCTGTCCCGCGTTTCTGGGAGAAGGTCTACACGGGCGTGCAGGAGAAGATAGCCTCGAGCAACTTCTTGAGCCGGATGATTTTCCGCGACGCCCTGCGGGTGGGACGGCGTTACAACCTGGACTATGTGCGGGTGGAGAAGAAGCCCCCCTTCTTCCTGCGTCAGCGTTACCGCCTCTACGACCGTACGGTCTACCGTCTGCTGAAGAAGACGCTGGGCATCGAGCACGGCAACCTGTTCCCCACAGCCGGTGCCGCCATCCCCACGGTGGTCGAGGAGTTCGTTCACTCGGTGGGCATTCCCATGCTGGCAGGCTATGGACTGACGGAGTCGACCGCCACGGTGTCCTGTGACCCCCTGCCGCGTTACACCATCGGCTCGGTGGGCGCGGTGATGCCCGACGTGGAGGTGAAGCTGGGAGAACACGACGAGATACTCCTGCGCGGCAAGACCATCACGCGCGGCTACTACCGGAAGGAGGAACTGACACGCGAGGCCATCGATGCCGACGGCTGGTTCCACACGGGCGACGTGGGCTACCTCAAGGACGGCGAGCTGTTCCTGACCGACCGTCTGAAGGACCTGTTCAAAACGTCCAACGGCAAGTACATCGCTCCCCAGGCGATCGAGAGCCGCCTCGTGGTGGACCGTTACATCGACCAGGTAGCCGTCATCGCGGACCGCCACAAGTACGTCACGGCACTCATCGTGCCCGTCTACGACCTGGTGCGCGAGTTTGCGGCACGGCGCGGCATCGTTTACCAGACGATGGAGGAGCTGCTCCGCCATCCGCAGGTCATGGCGCTCTACCGCGAGCGCATCGACACCTTGCAGCAGCAACTGGCACACTACGAGCAGGTGAAGTATTTCACGCTCCTGCCCGAGCCGTTCAGCATGCAGCGGGGCGAACTGACGAATACGCTGAAGATCAAACGTCCGGTCATCTACCGGAACTACGCGGCGGAGATAGAGAAGATGTACGAGGAGTGAGGCGGCGCGGTTTGTGCCCCGCGCATGCGGCGTACTTCGTAAATTCTCTTTATCTTTGCACATTGAACCATATAAGTAGCTAAGCATGATAACCATAGAACAACTGAAAGATGTCAAGGAACGTACCGAAGCCCTGAAACGCTATCTGGACATTGATGCCAAGCAGATTCAGGTGGAGGAAGAACAGCTGCGCACCCAAGCTCCCGGATTCTGGGACGACGCCAAGAAAGCGGAAGCCCAAATGAAGAAGGTCAAGGGACTGCAAGGCTGGATTGACGGATATAAAGAGGTGAAAAGCCTTGCCGACGAGGTGGAAATCGCCTTCGACTTCTGCAAGGACGGACTCATCACCGAAGCCGAACTGGACGAGGCGTACGCCAAGGCATCCGAAGCCATCGAGGCGCTGGAGCTGAAGAACATGTTGCGTCAGGAAGCCGACCAGATGGACTGTGTGCTCAAAATCAATTCCGGTGCCGGTGGTACGGAAAGCCAGGACTGGGCGTCGATGCTGATGCGCATGTACATGCGCTGGGCGGAGGCGAACAAGTATAAGGTGGCAATTGCCAACCTGCAGGAAGGCGACGAGGCGGGCATCAAGTCGGTGACGATGGAGATTCAGGGCGCCTACGCCTACGGATACCTGAAGGGTGAGAACGGCGTGCACCGCCTGGTGCGTGTGTCACCCTACAATGCACAGGGCAAACGCATGACTTCGTTCGCATCGGTCTTTGTCACTCCGCTGGTCGACGATACCATCGAAGTGGACATACAGCCGGCGTGCATCTCGTGGGACACGTTCCGGAGCGGTGGTGCCGGAGGACAGAACGTCAACAAGGTGGAGTCCGGCGTGCGCCTGCGCTACCAGTATAAAGACCCCTATACGGGCGAGGAAGAGGAAATCCTCATCGAGAACACCGAGACGCGCGACCAACCCAAGAACAAGGAAAACGCCATGCGACAGTTGCGCTCCATCCTTTACGAGAAGGAGATGAAGCACCGCATGGCGGAGCAAGCAAAGATAGAGGCGGGGAAGAAGAAGATCGAGTGGGGCTCGCAGATACGCAGCTACGTCTTCGACGACCGCCGCGTGAAGGACCACCGCACGAACTACCAGACGTCGGACGTGAACGGCGTGATGGACGGCAAGATTGATGGCTTCATCAAGGCCTATCTGATGGAGTTTGGCGATGCCGAGGTATAGCCCTTCCCCATCCGTCCGGATGAACCGGCAAATGAATGAACAAAGAACTTAAAAACGAAAATACCATGAGTCAGAGAAGTCAACAAAAGCATGCGGCTCGTGAACGCCGCGAAGAGCAGAAAGCCGACCGCGTAGTGAAAGGCATATTCATCGGTCTGATTGTTTTGGCGGTCATCGCCATGATTGCCTATTCCGTGTTGGGATAACGCTTTATGCCGCAAGAGATAGAACGGAAATTTCTGGTGTCGGGAGCATTCCACAGCCTCGCCTATGCCTCCTCCGAGGTGGCACAAGGCTACCTGTGCAGTGCTCCCGAACGCTGTGTGCGTGTCCGTATTCGCGATGGACGGGGGTACCTGACCATCAAGGGGGCGTCCGATGCATCGGGGCTGAGCCGTTATGAGTGGGAGCGTGAGATTCCGTTGGAAGATGCCCGCCACCTGATGTCGCTCTGTGAACCGGGACGTATCGCGAAGACGCGTTACCTGGTGCGGCACGGGAAGCATACGCTGGAAATCGATGAGTTCCACGGCGAGAACGAGGGACTGGTGATGGCGGAAGTGGAGTTGGACGATGTAGACGAGCCGTTCACCCCACCTTCCTACCTGGGCCGTGAGGTCACCGGCGACGAGCGTTACTACAACGCCTACCTGTCCAAGCATCCCTACGCGACGTGGCAGGAACGCTGACAGAGGGATATAAAAAGAAAAACGGGCACTCCATGAAGAATGTCCGTTTCTTTTTGCACTGTCGGAAAGAGGCGACTCGAACGCCCGACCCCTACGTCCCGAACGTAGTGCGCTACCAACTGCGCTACTTTCCGTTTTGCGGTTGCAAAGGTACGCACTTTTTTGTAACTGCCAAAGGAATGGATAGAAAATTGCGAAAAATTTGTAAGTTCAAGAATTATTCCTATCTTTGCAGCGCAATCAAGCAATGGTGTCATAGCTCAGTTGGTAGAGCAAAGGACTGAAAATCCTTGTGTCCCCGGTTCGATTCCTGGTGACACCACGTTGAGACGAAGAGAACTACAGCGATGTAGCTCTCTTTTTTTATGCCCCTATCCCAGCGGGTGCAGGGTGCGGTACGGCTTCCACCTTCCCTCTATCCGATGAAGTCTTCCAGCTTTCGGGTGGGGACTTCCGGATGCAGGCGTTGCAGATGGGCGAGTATCCGGGCATGCGACTCCTCGGGGGTGCATCCGGCATCCAGGCGTCCGTAGAGCACCTCGGGCAACGTGTAGCGAGCCACACCCCAGCCGTAGGGACGGCCGTGACGGTCGATGTTGTATTCGAAGTCGGCTATGACAATGTGCAGTCCCATCATCAGGCGCGTCAGAATCGGGTCGAGGGAGAGCTTGAGTTCCGGCTGACGGTCGACGAGGTCATCGGGATGCCTCCTTCCCCTGCCACGGACGAAGCCCAACAGACGGCGCAGGTCCTTGACCGTCACCCCACCTTCCGATGCGATGGTCTGCAACACCACGTCGTCGAGGGCAGCGGTGTCCTCGTCCTTGGCATAACGGCAGGTACGGCGGTAGTTCATCAGGTGGGGCAGCCATTCCAGACTGACGTAGCCGGCCTTCTTGCGGAAGAACTTGCCGTAGGCGCAGTGTCCCTCGCGGATGAGGGGCCCTTTCCATTCCCACGGACCATCCTCCCCGTCAGCAAACCAATATTCAGGCGCCGTCCGCTCCTCGATGGAGAAACCGGGGATGCCGCAACGGAAGAACGGCAGGAACCCCTCGCGGAGTACCTGCTGCTCCAGTGTAATCATGTTGTCAATGACCGGTATCATCGCTTCAGTGCCGTCCCGTCCTTGAATGCATTGCCGACCCGCTCGCCTGCCACGAGATAGCCCATGTTCACCGGGTCAAAGATGAGGGGGCGCAGCTTGGCAGGGTCAATCTTCCCTTTCTCGTTGAGGATGCTTTCGTCGGCTGACACGTTGACGATGCGTCCGACGAGGTGACACGTCTGTGGGTCGTAGGACACCAGTTCGCACTCCACCGTCATGGGCAGTTCCTCGATGAGCGGGGCGTTGACGAACTCCGACTTCACGGCGTGGAAGCCTGCTTTGGCAAACTTGTCCGGCTCTTTGTTGCCCGAGACGATGCCCACGTAGTCGCATGCCACCAGCTGGTCTGCTGTTCCCATACTCACGGTGAAGGCCCGTGTGGCAAGCAGGTTCTTCACGGTCTTATGTCCCTCACTCAGGCACAGGTTGATGCGGTCGTCGTAGTCGATGCCTCCCCAGGCGGCATTCATGGCGTCGGGACGTCCCTCTTCGTCGTAAGTGCCCACGATGAATACAGGTTGTGGATACGTCCATGCTTTTGCTCCAAAGTTCTTTCTCATAAGTTTATCCTCCTATGTATAATGTACGTACTGTCTGTTGGCGGGACCCTCGTCCCTTGATTTAGCGGACCTTCTTCAGGAAGTGGCGCCGGTAGACCGTGAAGCCCAGGAGGGCGCCCAATCCGACACCGGTGACGTTTGCCAGGAAGTCCAGCCAGTCGCCCGAACGGGTCGTTGTGCAGTACGCCTGTCCCAGTTCGATGAGTCCGCTCAGGACGATGGGCAGGACGATGGCGCCGACGCAGAGCTTCAGGTAGTCGATGTGCGTGTGGCTGCGCAGGTACTCAATCCAAAGGCTCGACGAGAGCATGAGATACATCAGGATGTGCACCCACTTGTCAATGAAGGGGACGTCGTCCATTTCAGTTTCAGGGACAGGCAGAAAGCATGCCAGCAGGATTGCCACGATGAGCAACCACGACACGGTGTAGCGTAAGATAAGTCGGGACATGGCTAAACGAATCTTTTTGGTTGATTATAGAGACAAAATTATAACAATCTCTTCAAAAATGCGTAGTTTTGCCTGAAACTAATAACAAACACTAACTCTTCTGATGACAAATTCAGACCGCGTAAACTTCGGAAGCCGCATCGGCGTCATCCTCGCCTCTGCCGGTTCTGCCGTCGGATTGGGCAACATCTGGCGTTTCCCTTACGAGGCAGGACAACATGGTGGAGCGGCGTTTATCCTCATCTACCTGCTCTGCGTGCTGTTCATGGGCATGCCTGTCATGATTTCCGAGTTCCTCATCGGACGCCGCTCGCGTGCCAACACGGCAGGAGCCTACCGCATCCTCGCACCGGGTACTCCCTGGCGTTGGGTGGGATTCCTCGGCGTGCTGACGGGCTTTCTCATCCTGAGCTATTACTCCGTGGTGGCAGGCTGGACACTGGAGTTCATCGTCGAGGCGGGCACCAACAACTTCGCCGGAAAGACCGCACCGGACTTCAGCGCCTCCTTCGCCTCCTTCCTGCAGAAGCCTGTGCTCCCAGTCGTCTGGACAGCCTGTTTCCTTGTGCTGACCCACTTTGTGGTCGTGCGTGGCGTGAAGAAGGGCATCGAGCGTTCGTCGAAGCTCCTGATGCCGCTGCTCTTCATCCTGGTGATTGTCCTTGCGGTCTGCTCCGTCAGCCTGCCCGGTTCGGAGAAGGGGTTGCTCTTTCTGTTCCGTCCCGACTTCAGCAAGGTCACGTCCGACGTCGTGCTGGGTGCCATGGGGCAGGCATTCTATTCACTGAGTCTCGGCATGGGTTGCCTCTGCACGTATGCCTCCTACTTCAGTCGCGACACCAACCTGGCGAAGACGGCAGGCAGCGTAGGCGTAATCGATACCTGTGTGGCGGTGCTGGCAGGCATCATCATCTTCCCGGCAGCATTCTCCGTGGGCATCAGTCCCGATGCAGGTCCCGAGCTGATTTTCATCACCCTGCCCAACGTGTTCCAACAGGCGTTTGCCGGAGTGCCGGTCCTGTCGTACATCTTCTCGCTGATGTTCTACATCCTGCTGGCGCTGGCGGCACTGACGTCGACCATCTCCATCCACGAGGTGGTGACTGCCTACCTGCATGAGGAGTTCCATCTCTCGCGGACGCGGGCTGCCACGCTTGTCACTGCCGGCTGCCTTTTGCTCGGTGCCGCCTGTTCCCTGTCGATGGGCGTGTGGAGTGACTTCACGATAGCCGGAATGAACCTTTTCAACCTCTTTGACTTCACGACCACCAAAATCATGCTTCCGCTGGGCGGCATGCTCATCTGCCTGTTCACCGGATGGTGTCTCGACCGTCGGCTGGTCTATGCCGAGGTGTCGAACGAAGGCAGCCTGAAGGTGCGCTTCTTCCGGGCATACATCTTCCTGGTGCGCTATGTCGCCCCGATAGCCATTGCCGGCGTGTTCCTGAAGGAGTGGGGGCTGTTCTGAACCTGAACCGTGACGTTGTATGTGGAAAGATACCCTTTTCTGTTCGTACTGGGAACAGCGACTTGTCGTGGTCCTGTCGGTACTGGCACTGGTGCTTATGGTGAGTGTCGGGGTCTACCGACGTGCCGCGCGGTCTGACTCTGTCGAGGTGACGGATGCGGATACCGCAGCCATCAGGCAGGCGTTCATGCGTGCCGACAGTCTGCACCGTCAGTCTGCCGGAAGAGAAAGGAGGGCGGCAGTCGTGCCGGTCCCGTTTGACCCCAACCGTGCCGATTCCGTCCGGTTGTCAAGTCTCGGACTGCCTCCCTACGTGGTGCGCAACATCCTGAAGTACCGTGCCCGCGGCGGCGTGTTCCGTACACCCGAATCCCTGGCACGCATCTACGGGCTGACAGCGGAAGACTACGCCCGTCTGCGTCCGTACATCCGCATCACCCTGCCGGAGAAGGAACAGGCGGCGTCCGTCCGTCAGAAGAACACCGGGAAGGCGGAAGGCTGGTGGCTGCGCCCGTCGAAGTTTGCCGAAGGGACGACTGTCGAACTCAATGCCGCCGACACGACAGTGCTGCAACGGGTGCCCGGCATCGGTCGCGTCCGTGCATCGCGCATCGTCGCCTACCGGAACCGTCTGGGCGGCTTCGTGCATGTGTCCCAACTGACGGAAATCAGCGGAATGCCCGACAGTCTGTGCCGGTGGTTCACCGTCGGTCCGCTGACGGAAAAGCCGATTCACATCAACCGGGCGGAAGCTGCGCAGCTCAGCCGCCATCCATACTTGAACTACCGGCAGGCAAGGGCCATCACGGACTTCCGCCACAAGTACGGGCCCCTGCACTCCCTCCGTCAGCTGGAGCTCTATGAAGAGTTCACGGCGGACGACCTGAAGCGCCTCGCCCCGTACGTGGCATTTGATTAGGAGAACGGACAGGAGCTCCTGTCCTGATTGTATGATTAAACGGACGCACAGCCTGTGCGTCAGACAAACAAATGGATACATTATGAAAGTAGGAATTATTGGAGCCGGTGCCATTGCCGCCAAGATGGCGGAGACACTGGCAGGAATGAAGGATGCCGAGGGATACGCCATTGCATCGCGCAGCCTGGACTCGGCACGTGCGTTTGCCGACCGATGGGGATTCCCCCGCGCGTATGGTTCATACGAAGAGATGCTCGAAGACCCCGACGTGGACCTGGTCTATGTCGCCACACCGCATTCGCACCACCGCGACCATGCCCTGATGTGCCTGCATCATGGCAAGCCCGTGCTGTGTGAGAAGGCCTTCACCGCTAACGCCGTGCAGGCTGAAGAGGTGCTCGGCTATGCGCGTGAACGGGGTGTGTTCATCACCGAAGCCATCTGGACACGCTACATGCCACTGTCGCATCGGCTCAACGAGCTGCTGGCGGAAGGCGTCATCGGCCGTCCCACGATGCTGACTGCCAACCTGGGCTATCCCTTGAGCCACAAGGAACGGATGTACAACCCGGCATTGGCAGGCGGTGCACTGCTCGACCTGGGCGTGTATGCCCTCAATTTTGCCCTGATGGCATTCGGCACGGACATCGAACGGGTGGACTCCGCCTGTGTGAAGACGAAGACCGGGGTCGATGCCCAGGAGAGCTTCACGCTGACCTACCGTGACGGACGGATGGCGGTGCTCAGCAGCACGATGATGGCAAAGACCGACCGTCAGGGTATCATCTCGGGCGAGGAGGGACACTTCATCGTGGAGAACATCAACAACCCCCAGCGCATCACCGTGGTCGACAGCGAATACCGCGTGAAGGCAGTCTATGACTGCCCGAAGCAGATTACCGGCTACGAATACGAGGTGCAGGCATGTGCCGAGGCACTGCAGCGGGGTTGGCTGGAGGCGCCCGACATGCCTCACTCGGAGACACTCCGCGTGATGCGCCTCATGGACGACCTGCGTGCCCGCTGGGGCGTGCGCTTCCCCTTCGAGTGAGGTGGTGCCCCTGTGTAGTTGCAGGACGGACTGTCACATTGCAACCGAATCCCCGTTTCCGCTTGACGGATTCGGTGAAATCGCACTTTTCAGCTAACTCGACTTTTGAGAAAAAACGATAAAGTAGGCTTTTTTAGGAATATTCATACGGAAGTCGTCGTATGAATATTCCAAAGAAGGGAGTGTTTCGGATATTTATGCAGTGAAACAATATTGTTTCGCTCGTCAAACAATATTGTTTCACGTGCCAAACACAAGTGTTTGACGAGTCAAACAATATTGTTTCATTTCCCGAACACTTGTTTTTGAAGGATGAAACACTTGTTTTAGCAAAACGATACAATAATTTTCATTCGTTCACCTCTAGTTTGTTCCGGATGAGGCTGGTTTTGAAAGTGTGATATTGGGTGGAAATGTCGCAGACGTGGAGCTTATTGCTCTTTTTTCGGCTGAATGTATTCCTTATTGATGCAACTTTTGTCCGACGGGTTGCAATGTGTATTTAGCGAATTGCCCGAGAAGGGCCGTTTTACTCACCAACTTGCATTTTGGTGCGAAAGCGGGCCTTTTTGAGGGGGGTCGTTTGACGTTTTGACAAAATGGTAAATGGGGTTTGCAGTGACCTTGCTGCCATGTGGTGTGGCAACAGGGGGTGTAGACTACGGGTTGGTATGTTTGTGTTTGGTAGTTTGCGAATGAATCAGAAATTTCTGGATTTCTTTCTGAAAATAGAGCGTGCGGGCATTCTTTACCTTCAATGGAAGCTTTAGAGCATTCTGTGCACATAGAACTGCCAAACGATGCTGTCCGGTTAATTCGTATAGATTTATGAGTTCATAGTGAGGCTGCAGCCGTCCGGGTAACATGTGTGACGCTAGTTGAAAGGCTTCGATCGCGAGTTTGATTTTCCCCAAATGTTGCAGGGTATACGCTTTGAGAATTTGACTATTGTAATCGATTTTATATGCTTCACTTTGTTCCAATATGGACAGACATTCGGCATATTGTTCCCTTTCAAACAGGTAGATGGCGTAATTGTAAAGAAAAGCCGGATGGATGCGAAAGTAGGACCTGTCATATAGCAGGTTGTAAGAATCCTGTAGAGAAGCAGAGTCCTCACCGTTTGCAGCACGTTCTTCCAGACTGATTCTTTGCTGTTCGTATCGGGCTTGAATGATTGACAGGGATAACACGCAGAAGGCAATGGCTAAGACAGAAAAAGCCTTGTATCTGGTTGCTGCATGTCCCTGAGAGACTGTTGGGGTATAAATGTTTGATAATGAAAGTATCAACAGTACCCAAATTGCCGGGTAGTGACACGGATAGGAGAAACAGGCACATACAGCCCCGGCACATAACGAGGCCCAAGCTGCTTGTTTGAGGCGTGTAGCGCAGGTTCGCATCTTTTGATAGGTCATCCATGCAATTGCTGACAACAGCACGAGGCCCATGAAACCGAAGCGAATGAATAGATGCAGATATTCGTTGAATGGCTGCGTGATATTATCTGCCAGTTGGATGTAGCTGGAGGTTGGATGAACAACGAAATATCGGGCTTGTTCCATCATGTATTCGGTTTCAAAGCTGAACGGACCATTCCCTGTCAAGAAGTGTCCGTGAACGAGTCGTGCAGTGATATACGAGATGAACAGCCGTCCATTTGCGGATAGAGGCTTGTAGAAGTATAAGCCAACGAATAGTAAACCGATAGATAGAAGCAATGCCCGTTGCCATCTGGAGGATAGTTTGTGGGAAAAATAGATGGTAGCTGCTACTGCTGCTGCCAGTATGCTTGTCCGGGACTCTGTCAGCAATAGAGTCAATCCAATGAGAAATACAATCAACCGGTTTGTCCATCCGTACTGATATTGTGACAGTGCATAAGGAAATGAGATGGCAAGAAACATTCCCAGTCCGGCGGGATTGTCAAAGCTCCCTGTCATGGGAAAATAGGCTGTTGGTGAGGCGAAGAATCCGCATCGCTGCGCCAAACCGTATAAGGAAAAGAGTATGGAACTCCCCAGGATGGCTTGGGTCAAATGCTTCGTATCCAAAGATTCATTACTCACCGAGGTACAGAGGATAAAGAGCAACATGCAGGCGTAAGTCTCTCGTATGATTTCGGGACGGAAATTCCAGAGCCACAGGTAGAGTATTGATGCACCGAACAGGAAACAGAAAGATTTCCCATCTATCCAGGCTGCCACAGTCCACTCTCTTAGTGACCGGATAATAGCGATGATGCTTACGAAACAAGAGAATACCAGCGAAAAGAATAAATTAGGATCTGCTCTCAAATAGTGCCATTTGCCAGCATCAAGCAGGATAAATGATAAAATGATTATCATTAATCCGATGCCGAACAGGGAACTTGGGTTAATGGAATACTGCTTTCCCGTCTTCATAGGTAAATATACGTTTTTCATGTCCCTCAGTTATATCTTGCAGCCAATATAAAGCTCCGGAAGGAACATTGTTAAAGATAAGCTTTTGTTGCGTTGCCCGTTGTTCTCCTACCTTGACCCATCCATCTTTTCCAAAATAGAAGAGGCGGTATTGATGTCCAATGGAGATACCGTTATCATCCGTTCTTGGCAGCAGGCGTATTTCGCTCAGGTTTTGCGCTTCTTTCAGGTCACATCCCACCCAGTCCATATAATTGCCATAAGTGAGCGGGTTGTTGTCGAAAGCATTCAGATTGGAGTCTCCTCTCTTTGAGAGTAACGGTTCTCCGATGGTTTTTTGTCCATTCTGAAGTATGAATTTCAGTCCTGCAAGTGTTATCGGATGTCTTAGTTTGCTGACACGCCAATAGCGATAGGACTTATTGGCATGAATCGGAACAGACGTCCAATTGAGTGCGTTGCCCATGGAGGTGATGGTGGCCAGGGTGTCAGCATGTGCAAAATCAATATCGTTTGCAGCTTCCACGATACTGCCTTCTATGGATTTTCCCCATTGAACTTTTAAATAAGTCATTGGATATTTTCGTGTCAATTCGAGCGTAATCAGTGACTTCTTGTCCGCGCATAGTTTCTTGATTCGTCCCATTTTGTCGATATGAAAAGGATAATCGGCACAATACTGTTGCTTGCCCTGATAGTATATGGGTAAATAAACGATATTGAGTCCCATCTTGTCAAATCTGGCTTTATCTCTTTTGATGGAACTCCATGCAACAGGCTTCCATTCCATGTCATTGAACACAGCCAAATACAGGTAGTGTGGTGAATGCCCTTTTATGTGATTGCTCAGGCTTACTTCAACGCTTGTTATCTTGATATATTTCTCCGTGACATCTTTTAAGAAAGGGTTTTGGAAAAATTCCGGAATGGAGTCTTTTCGGTTGGGGATTGGTATGGGGTTATGAGAGTATGTCATACGATAGACTTTGCCAGTCACAGGATTGTATGTGTCGCTGAAATTGTAGCCATTTCGTGCTTCTATGACCTGAAGGTTCAGGGAACAACTGTAGCACACCGAAATAGTGCCGTCGAGCGGAATAAGATATGGAGTCTGTTTCGGACTGAGTTCTGCGTTTATCCATGTCCTTCGTTCATTGATGATGTCTGCTATTCGTCTAATTAAAGCAAGCTCCATACATTAGCAGAACTCTACCAACAGGTCTTCTTTAGGAACCTTATGGACGAATTTTCCTCGATTCTCATGGCGGTCAAGGTCTTCCATGAGGTCTGTACACATGGCATCCAAGGAATCGTACACTGTGACTGTCAGAGTCTCAACCTTACCAGAAGCATTCGTACTGGCATGTATCTTGAACATGTGGCCGAACTGTGTATCTGAGTATGCACAGCATTGGTGTCCGAAATCAGTATGAGCAGAAGGGATGAAATGATAGAGGATGGTAAGTTCCATCTGATCCTCGAATTTGTCCATTACATCTTCCAGGTCATACTGGTGAGACAATGCGTAGGAAATTGTGGCACTCTCTTCGTCGATGTCTGTTTCTGCGATGCTTACGCTATCGAAGAGTTCTGGCAAAATGGCTGGCGCAATCATCTTGAATTGTTCGATTTCTTCTTGTATCATAGTGATGTCTTGATTAAAGTTCTGATATGTAAAGTTTGAGAATGAGGTTGCTCATTTCTGAAAGTTTCCTGTGATTCTTGCCAAGCTTGTGAGTCTGTTCCATACGTTGAATCTCGTCAGCGTATGAGAGCAGCGTCCTCTCCTGTTCTGGGGTGAGCATAGCCATTCCAAAGGAATCTATGGCTATGTAAGGCTGAATGAGCATCTAGTAATAAGCTTCCTGCTGCTTGTCGGTAAGCTTGTCTCTGCGCTTGATGCTTTCAATACAAGATTGGGTATTCTGCACCAAACGGCGGTTTGTGCGCATAGACATATATACCATAACATCCTTGGCATCAAGTTCTCCATCAGTCGCATATCCATAGACAGACTTACATAATTGTTCTGTACCTTTGGTAATATCAGCAAGAGATATATCACTATATTCATTGATATGGATAAGGAAGGTACGGAATAATCTGTCTTCAGTACGGATGACTGATTTCAGATCGTTGAGCTTCTTAAACTCGATATCGTTTATGCCGGAAAAGAATTTTCTGTATAAGACAAGCGTCTGTCCTTTGTCTGCTTTGAAAACTTCAAGGCTGTCAAGAGAGGCATAAAACGCTTTGGCTGAGTTAAATGTGGTTTTGATGTCCTCCTCATTATTATATTGTGAGGTGGACTTCTTGACTCTAAGAACGTCTTTGAGTGTTCTGTCTTGTCCAACGGCAAGTCTGAACATCTCTGTTCTGATAGAGTCATGTAAGCTATAGAACTCCGAAGACAGATAAGTGTGTGCATAGAATGCAGAATCCTTACTGATGTAAGTATAAACACTATCGCGCAACTCAGACCAGTTGCTGATGGTGGCAACAAAATCATCTGAAGACAGAGATTCCTTTTTCTGTAGTTCAGACAAGTATACATGATAACTGTTAAGAGCATCTTTACTTGAATCGAAATAATACTTCGACTTGTCAGTGGCACATGATGCCATACATAGGATGGCAATTATAGTGGCAGAAATAGCCAATATAATGCGAGTATGATTACACTTTGTTTCCTTTGCTTTCTTTTGGTTGACTTTCAACATTGAGTAAAGCTTTAAAGTATTCATGTAACAATTTGGTTTAGTGATATACATATACTGATAATTGTTTGAAATCTGCTGCAAATGTAAGTATAATAATCGAAATAGCGAGCAGTGTGATTACAACTTTAAGCATTGTTATAAATGATACTTGAAGTTTCAAATAATCATACTCGAAAGCAAATAGACAGTCGAGTATCAAGTATCAAAAATGCACAAATATCATTTGAGTATGATTATTATTGGAAACAAAAGTGTATCTTTGCATCATAAAACAGGTAAAAACGCAAGTTTCACCCACTAACAAACTGAAAACAAATATGGCAAAGGTAGGTTATATCTTTCTGGCTGAGGCATACGAATCCGTAGAGTCTGATAAGGCTTGGATGGAGAAATTCGGCTGCGTGAAAATTGTCGAAGAGAATGCCGAGGATGAGAAGTTGCGTCCAGAGTGGAAAGCCCTTCTCATGAGTCTTGAACGAGGTGATGAACTGGTATTGAGCAAATTCAGCAATGCGTTGCGTGGTACTAGGGAACTTTCTTACTTCCTCGAACTATGCCGTATCAAGGTGATACGCATTATCTCCATTCACGATAAGGTTGACTCAAAGGATGAAGTATTCCCTACATTGAAGACTTCTGACTTTCTTGACATGATTGGTTCCCTCCCTGCAGAAGTTGCCACACTTCGTAAGGCATCTACCCATATCATGCGGTTGCGTACTGCCAAAAACAAGACAAAATCAACTAAATCCCGTCAGGAACGAGAAGCTACGATTGTAAACATGTACAATGGAGGCCATGCTATTGACGATATTTGGGCTGTCAGCGGTTTCAAGAGCAGAAGTTCCATATTCAGGATTCTGCGCAAATATGGCATAGCACTAAATCGAGGCCCTCATTCTGGTCCAATCAAGAAATGGAACGAAAAGAAGAACCCGATTATCAAAGAAGACAAACAATGACACTACAAGAAGCTATTGAAGCCCGGCATAGTGTAAGGGCATATAAAAACGCGCCTTTGACAGACGATGTAGTAAAGGCACTGGAAGAGCAGATTGCCGTTCTGAATCGTGAAGGCAAGCTGCATATGCAGTTAATCCTTAACGAACCAAAGGCTTTCCAAGGGACTATAGCAAAATATGGAAAGTTCCGTAATGCCAACAACTATATTGTCATGGCAGGAAAGAAAGCCCAAGATCTTGATGAACGCATAGGCTACTATGGTGAGCATCTGGTGTTATTGGCTCAGACTTTTGGATTGAATACATGCTGGGTCGGTCTCTCCTACTCGAAGGTTCCTGGGACGTATGAGCTTGGCGAAGACGAGAAGATTGCTTGTTACATTGCCATCGGCTATGGTGAGACACAAGGTGTCAGCCATAAAATCAAGACCGTCGAGCAAGTGAGCAATGCCTGTGACATCACTCCATCATGGTTTAAGAAAGGCGTTGAAGCAGCATTGCTTGCTCCTACAGCCGTAAACCAACAGAAATTTTCGTTTGAACACGTTGGAGTGAAAAACAATCGCCATCAAATAAGAGCAAAGAAGGGTTTTTCCATAATTTGTTATACCAAGATGGATTTAGGGATTGCCAAATACCACTTTGAGATTGGTGCTGGAAAAAATAACTATGATTGGGTGTAATAAAATCGAATAACACTAATGGATTTCGAAAACAATAATAAGTCATCAAACATTAGGTTTCCTTTCGGGAAACGATTGTTTATAGGTATTATCAAATTCTATAGTACAGAAAAGGGATTTGGTTATGTCGTTTCGAACAATCTGGGAATGTCTCACGATAAAAGATTTACAGCGTCAACTCAAAATTTCTATATAGATAAGGAGTCGTTTGGAGAACTTCCAAAACTAAATAAGCTTGTTGTGTTCCAACCATCATTTCAAAATGGAAAACCAAAGGCACTTAATGTCAGACAATATAATATAGAGAAACATAGAGAATTAGCTCTTACATATTATAACAAAAAAAATTTCATTGTCTATACAGACAAGGAGCGTATTCGCCATCGTTATAGGTCTGATGAAATTATCGAGAACAAAGTTAAGGTTAGCATTTTATCAAAATCAGGAATATTTCGATATGAATTGATACATGAATATTGTAGAGCATATGCAGAAAAAGGTTCTCATGCGCTCTTGCTTGGATTATCAAAACTTATTTATGCTGCAGGGGGTGAAAAAGAATATTATCACACCCTTAACGGAAATTATGGTAATAAGGAGCAAGAGCATGACGCTATTAAATACATGTTTGATGCTATAGATTTTGAAACATCAAAAGAAGTCGTTAAGCAACATCCTTCATTACAACCATTTACACCGATTAGCATACTATTGGAAATCGTAGGAGATTTGAATCCGGAATTCAGAATACCCAAAGAGTGTGTAGAAAAGTACAAAATATGCAAACTAGAAAAAATCCTCAATAATAGAAGGGTTTTTGAATGTTATTTTACTGAAGAAGAAAAGAAAAAGAGATTGTGGAATCATTATCTCCCTAAAACTGAGTTCACTTCATTGCTTGATTCATGTTCAGAAGAATTAAAGCACCATTATTTGCTACAGATAAAAGAGCAAATGCATGATGGAATAGATTCCTATATTGCTAACATAGCGAATGAAACAAAGAAAGAGAAACTCAATTTCCTTAAAATATATGAAGACTTTATAGATTCTCAGCAAGAACACAAAATACATCTGTCTATTGATAACGAAGAGATTGGTGAGATAAAAAAAGAAATCTCTGATATTTTGAAATCCGAATGCGACATCCATAGATTAAGCAGTTTCACTAATAATATCTCCAACAAGTTCTACAGGAATAACTCTTATGTACAAGAGACGGTGAAAAGTGCTATTGTCGAAACACTTTTGCAGATTATTCCACAAATTCTAAAAGATATTAATCTAAATAAATATCATTGGTACGGTCATGGTATATATAAAGCAGTAAAAGAAATTGCTGCTGGTAACAAATTCATACTTGAAAATTGTGTTGAACAAGTTCGACTGATTATAAAAGATAGTTATCGTTCCTTGTTCAGTAAGCACATGTATGAATCGAAGTATGATGAAAATTTTATATTGGACTTTAAAGACATTTTCGATGATGAAGAGCGTGATTTAATTATTAGCCGGTCAGCAGAAGGAATTTTGGCGAAAGGGTCTTTGAGACAAATCTACAATTATTTCCACATGTTTGCTGATAAGGTCGTTCCAGTTACAATTGGACAATTGATTAAAACCAAAAGCATAGATGATATTGTAGACTGTGGGCAAATTTTCAGCGCAGAAACAGACAAAGGGCTGTCTATATTAGAGGATATTCTATACATCATTAAGAACAATTGCAATTCAAAAGGAGATTTTATAACAGATTCAGTTCCTGATGGTAAAAGGGGCTATTTTATTGGGCAATTCATTTACAATTTAAGGGGAACAGATACAGTCAAAACTTTTATTAGTCAATTATCATCCCACGACAGAATTGTTCTAAGCCAGTCTAGAAATTTTGGCTTTGACCTTGCTTCAAAAGATGATATAAAGAAGGAGTTGCTTGATATTGGAGTTAATGGGGACGCTTCACACATATTACAAAGACTTCGTTATTGTAGTCATGCAATAGTTGATATTATCACTTCTACACCATGCTTAACAAAAAGTGACATAAGTGATAAAATTCTTTGGTTGAGAAAATATTATTCGATCAAAGAAAGAAAATATCGTAACATTGCAGAACGTCTTGACTCCGAAAGAAATTTATTGGCATATTGGAGCGAAGTGCAAAGCACGTTTGGGTTTGATGTCGCACCTCATGGAATAGATGTCAAGAAAATGCAAGTTGCCCTTTCATATGCCGACTATAAGAAGCACTCAAAATTCTTGTCTGTAATCTGGAAAGCAACAACAATTGACGATACCAATTTCATAGTTGAGTTTACGAAAGAGGATTTCGATGTTATAGACAAAAACGATATCAGTCTTATTGAACGGATTGTTGGCAATCATTTTGTGGAAAATGGAAGATGTGTTAGAATTGAGTTGGCAAAAAGTAACTACTATGGTATTAACACCGTTTTATCATATATCACAGTTAATGTGTTAAACAATCTCACAATAGGAACCGAACAGGAGAAAATTGATGTTATAAATAACCAAACAATAATAGGTTACATCTCCAGTATTATCAATATGACAGCCAAGGACTATATGGATGCTTTTTGGCGCGTAGGCGATAGAGGGGATATTGAGAAATATTATAAAGACATTGTCATAGAGTTTGAGGAAGCTCCCAATAAAGTGGTAAAGTCAATTCTTATGGATATCGTCCCTGATTTAACTATTCACAATGATTCAAAGGTTTTTGAGTATCATTATCATGAAACGGAAATTGCTAGTGGGTATGGACGCAGTTATGATTGGGAAAATAATGAGAATTATAAGAATAGCATGTTGGTAGACTTAATTATAAGAATATTTGAGTCGTTTAAGGAAGGGCAATTCATAGATTTGGAACGTCAGCAGGAGATTCTTGGATTATAAGTTTATTAAAATGATGTCTTAACTTGAATAGACAGACAAAAGTAATATGGCAAACATTCAAATTATACAAGGTGATTTTGAACAAAAACTGAAACTCCAGCTCGCTCCTGGTATAAAAGCTGGTTTCCCTTCTCCAGCTGATGATTACAGCCATGAGACGCTGGATTTCAATCGTGATCTAATTCGTAATCCTGAAGCAACATTCTATGGCAGAGTGGAAGGCAACTCGATGATTGAAGCTGGCATTAATGATGGTGATATTGCTGTCATAGACCGTTCCATCGAAGCTCAGCATGGGGATATTGTCGTTGGCTATATCAATGATGAGTTCACCATCAAGTACCTTGATTTACAACATCGTAAAGACGGCTATATAGAGTTACTCCCTGCCAATAAGGACTTCAAGCCTATACGCATCGATGCAGATGATCGCTTCGAAGTATGGGGTGTGGTGATTTGGACTATCAAACGCTGGAAATAAAGGTTTTGACTCATGTACGGCATCATTGACTGCGATAACTGTTACGTCTCATGCGAGCGTGTCTTTCGACCAGACCTGAAGGACAAGCCTGTCGTTGTTCTCTCGAACAATGACGGTTGTGTTGTGGCACGCTCAAATGAAGCCAAGAAGATGGGTATCAAAGCCGGCACACCTTATTTCCAACTGGCAGAACAGTTTCCAAATCAAAAGATAGCAGTTTTCTCATCTAACTATGAGCTATATGGTGAACTGACAGGTTGTGTGGTATCAATTATCCGTAAGGAGGCACCTGCATATTTCCGTTACAGTATCGACGAGTGCTTTGTCTATCTCGACGGCATGGAACATCTTGATTTAAAATCCTGGGGCGAAAACCTTCATAAGATAATTAAACAGAACGTAATTCCGGTTCATCCGACATTTCGCGTGATGCGGCAATCATGCAG
>ULWY01071193.1_pt1 | contig 26593 bp, 22 predicted proteins | sample 1960761 | NCBI WGS metagenome assembly ULWY01 (sample SAMEA4835824, study PRJEB28245) | human gut metagenome | biome: gut microbiome; material: fecal sample | place: Denmark | collected 2008 | reverse complement strand
GAAGAACCCCAAAGGCGTTCCCAGAATGACAGTTCCGGATTCGGGGTAGGCTGTGCGTTTAGAAATAAAATGATTAGCAAGTGACATTATTTGTCCAGGTGATCATGTATAATAACACTAAAACTAAAAACTGCTAACCAATAAGTGAGGTATTAATGTGTTAAAACAAGTTACAAAAGAAAGAATGCTGGATAATAATGGGAAACTTGATATTTATTCTTTCATGAGATCACCAGAGATTCGTCAATATATGAAAAACCATATATCTTTTGATTTATCTGATACCATATTTATCATACTTAAAAGCATGAATTCTTTCAAAGTAAAGTTGGATGCTCTAAAAATTCTTGCATCTGGCAAGAGGCTTTCACTGCACGAAAAAAGACATATTTTATATATAATTAATTATGCTGAAAGGATCCTACAGGAAATTTATTCTCCAGAAAGTCCATCAATTATTGTGGTGAGTGAGTGTTGTTCCGATAACGAGGAAGGACTAAATTCCTATGAGGCTTCTGTAAAACAAAGTAACTATACGAGTTATTATTCATCTTATGAAGAATTTCTTAATCAATATATGAAATATCCTCCTGAAAAGGGCTCATCATTACCACGGTATGAAATTGATTTGGTATATCAAGGTAAGGATTCAGATCATAACAATCCAATATATTTTTCTGCTACCTGGTTTGATAACCATATCGAAATCTACGCAATTCATGTGGAATCCTCTTGGGGAAAAGCTCATGGTTTTATGAGTTCCATTACAGAGTATTTTTGGTGTGGACAGATGAAGCGATACAGTCTGCCCTATCCATCCATGAGTAAGGTTAAAATCCAAACTCCTTTCATGAAGAAACCGCTTTCCGGAATATTAGACTCCGTCCTGGATAGCTGCGGTTGCTGGTATCACTTTTTCTATCCATATGATAAGCGAGGCTTAACTGGATCATTTTTAGATTTTTCCTATCACTGTCTTGAACCAAGTCATGATCTTTCCGTTTTTGATTGGATAAGCAAAGCTGACGGTGATATATCAACTATTGAAATGTACAAAATCAAAATGGATCATGAAAAAATAACTCCCATCGCAAATCTGCAGCCTGTGCGCAATGCAACAATTATTGGGCGAATTAATCAGATTGCCATTTTAACAGAATGTGATTGCAAGGGGTCACGTTGTGTTGCCCAAGTTGAACTGGATGATAAAACCGGTAATGTGACTGTACCAATAAATATTTTCAACAACGATACAGAATGGATTTTTACTGCACGTAAAACTAATAGATACATCAAAACGGATATCAACATTAATAGTTCAGAAGAAGGAAATATTACTGTAAACTCTACTAACAATATTTCTGTCATCAAAGAATCAGACTGTTGGAAGTATACTCTAAATGATACCTTCTCAATGAAAGGAAGAAAAATTTTTGAAAAATCTTTATAATCTTTATAATCTTTATAATTTTCTTTCCAAAATGTCATCATTTGTCATTCCTATCCGATATACTAGGTGTATCAGTTAATACAGGAATTAACTTAAAGAGATATAACTAATTAAACTATTCACCAAGAAAGGAGGCCAATCTTATGACACAGAATCACAAAAATCAAATAAGCAACTTAATAGCAAGAGGTATGGTTATCCTTCCTTCTATTTGCAAATAACAGGTCATTTCTGCTCATTTCAAATACAGACTTCATAGGATTTCCGTCACCTCTGTCCCGACAATAGAGGTGCTGTTTTATGCCCTCGTATCAACTAAATGAGGAAATTATTATGAAGACTATCAAAGGAACCGCAACTTGCGCCCATATTTTTACAACAAGCAACAAAGATACTGCCATCGATCAGTATGCTCTCTCACAGCTTCAAATGATCTGTGATCAGGAAAGCTCCAGAGGCTGCCGTGTTCGTGTTATGCCCGATGTTCATCCCGGTAAGGTCGGAACTATTGGACTCACTATGACTGTTGGAGAAAAAATCATTCCTAATCTCATAGGCATTGACATCGGTTGTGGTATGACCCTTGCCCAAATCAAGGGAAAGAAAATTGAATACCAGAAACTTGATGCTGTAATCAGAAGCTCTGTTCCTTCCGGATTTAATATCCGCTCAAAAGCCCATAGATTTGCTGATGACTTTGATTTTGATGCACTAAGATGTATCCGCCATATCCGTATGGACAAAACAATATTAAGTCTTGGAAGCCTGGGATCCGGAAATCATTTTATTGAAGCAGACAAAGATGAGTATGGAAACCTCTATATTGTAATCCACACAGGAAGCCGGCATCTTGGCAAGGAAGTAACCGAATACTATCTGAACGAAGGGCAAAAATATCTGAAAGCCAACGGAATCATCGTTCCCTATGAAATCACCTGGCTTGAAGGATCACTTATGAATGATTACCTTCATGATATTCAGATTGTTGAGCGATTTGCTTCTCTTAATAGAAAACTCATTTTGGATGAACTTGTAAAAGGAATGAGATGGAAAATACAGGACTCCTATGAATGCGTTCATAACTATGTAGATACGGCTCCAGAAACAATTAACAGCTTCGGTTCTCCCATGCTTCGAAAGGGCGCAATTTCTGCCAATGCTGGTGAATCCGTAATCATCCCCATTAACATGCGTGATGGAATCATCCTCGGAACCGGACTTGGCAATACTGAATGGAACTGCTCCGCTCCTCACGGAGCAGGCAGAATCATGAAGCGTGAAGATGTAAAAAACCACTTTACCGTATCAACCTTTAAAGCAGAAATGAAAGGAATCTATTCCAGTTGTATTGGAAAAGACACTCTAGACGAAGCTCCATTTGCATATCGAAGTATTAATGATATCACGAATGTAATTAAAACAACCGTAACAATTGATCGTATCATTCGTCCGGTTTACAACTTCAAGGCCGGTAACCATCAGAAAGGATAATATCATGAGCAAATATAGAGAAACTCCTTGCAAATACTATTTAAGTTATGGCGAATGTTCCAAAGGACGTGAGGCAGAGCACAAGGGTTATTGCCAGCATTGCGATAAATATTGCCCACGCGCCAAGGTCCGCCACATCAACAAAAAGAAACTATATAACGAAAAGCAGCGTGGCAGCAAATATTCTACCTGATACAGAAAGGATTTAACCTATGAATTTACCAATTACAGTCACCCAGGATGACTTGTTAGAAATATTACTTAATATTGCTCCAAGCAGACCCGTATTTATCTGGGGTGCGCCCGGTATCGGAAAATCTGCTTTAGTAGAACAGTTTGCAGAAGAATTAGGATTACCTTGTGTATCACTCCTCGGAAGTCAGCTTGCCCCCGAAGATATTATTGGAATCCCACAAATTAGGGGAGATACTTCTGAATTTCTTCCACCTAAAATGATTGCAAGAAAAGAACCTTATGTACTTTTCCTCGATGAACTTAATGCATGTTCACAGGAAGTACAAAAAGCCTTCTACTCTCTTATTCACGAAAGAAGAATTGGAGAATATCATCTCCCGGTAGGAAGTATCGTTGTAGGTGCAGGAAACAGAGCACAGGACTCAGCCATCGTGAAAACCATGTCTTCTGCTCTTATCAACAGAATGTTCCATATACAGTTAAAAGCAGATGCCAGACAGTGGATTAAATGGGCTCAAAAGAATCATCTTCATCCATGGGTAATTGATTATATCATCCAACGACCGGATCATCTTTTCTGCGAACCTCCTAAAACGGAGGAACCATTCTCTTCCCCGCGATCCTGGCATATGCTTAGTGACGCTCTTACAGAATATGGTGCCGGAAAAAGAGAAATCTCCGGAGATATACTCAAAATCCTCTCATATGCATGCCTTTCTTCCTCTCATGCAGGAATGTTTCTAGCATATACAAAGAGTCTGAAAAACACTCATATGTTAGAAGATATTATTGCAGGAAATGCAAAATGGCCTGTGAAACCGGAATACAGAGATATCCTCTACTTTCTTGCACAATCTTTCCGGGCAAAGCTTGTTACAGAACTTCCCAAAAGTAAACAAGACATTTCCGGCAATATGCTTTCTTTTGTCTACAGAGCAAAAGGTATGATTAAGGAACTGTCAACCATCAATTTCGAAATTGCACAAATGGTAGTTGCCTCTGATGATGAAAACCCACTGCCTGACTGGTTTATGATAGAAGTCATCCGGGATCTGCCACGATTAGTAAACAATAAATAAAGGATTTATTATGGCTTATTTAAGAAGAAAGTACTATTACAGGGATGAGGATATTCCTGTAGGGCTGAGTGCTCTTTACACGGGTTTTTCCATACTTGAGGAGCATCCCCTCTTCTCCCAATTAGATGGAACAGTCCTTACAAAATCATCACACTTAAATGGCAGGGAATCCATTTCCTGTGTTACCAGAAGTGGTGATATATTTGTAAATATTGAAGCCTGCCTTGATGCACAGGAATGGGCATATGTCTTAGCCCACAATCTGCTTCATCTGGCATTTGGACATTTTGATAAAGATAAAATGCCCCTCACTGCAGAACGATATCCTCTTGTCTGGAATAAAGCCTGTGATATTTATATTACAAGATTCCTGGCAGACATTGGATTTGGTAAAGCTATATTTGAGGATCCGGCTTGCGTATACTCCATCAAATTAAACGATGAAATCAAAATTTATGAATATCTCCTCGAATCAGAAAGCACGTCCCCCAAGCAAACCTATGGACTAAACTCTCCTGACACTAAAGATATGATTGGTATAGAATCTCCTATCGTTTATACAAATGGCAACAGAAACAGATATGCTATAGCCTTTTCCCGGGCTATTACCCATTCCATGAAAAAGGCTGTCAGTGACGTGGGCGGACATGACTTTAGCAAGAAGAAAGATACTGTTATAACCAAAGCTGCTGAATGGTTCCTTTCCCACTACCCTCTTCTTGGCGGTCTCGCTTCTTCCTTCAGAATCATTGAAAACATCGATGTCTGTCACAAATATGAGATCCATATTGCGGCTGTAAACACCACTCATGGGGAGATTTATGCTAACCCTTCCTGTGGATTCTCTTTAGAAGAATGGAAATTTGTTCTGGCCCATGAATACCTGCATGCCGGATTATGCCATCAGAAGCGATGCCAGGGAAGAGACCCCTATCTTTGGAATGTAGCCTGTGACTATGTCATTAACGACTGGCTCCATGAAATGAAAATCGGTGATATGCCGGATGAAGGGCTGTTGTACGATGAATCCCTCCATAACATGTCTGCAGAAGCCATATACGATCTCATAATCAAAGAAATGAGAAAATTCAAAAAACATGCAACCTTTAGAGGCTATGGTCAGGGAGATCTCTTTGGGAACACTGAACCTCATTTTGAAGGGATTGGTAAAGGGATCTCTCTTGATAATTTCTTCAAAAATTCCCTGCAGGAGGGACTTGATTATCATACTATTTATAGCAGAGGCTATATCCCCGCAGGACTTGTGGAAGAAATTCGTGCTTTAGCTATGCCTCCTATTCCATGGGATGTACAGCTTGCGAAGTGGTTCAATGAACAATTTCCGCCACTTGAAAAATATAGAACCTATGTCAGACCCAGCCGTCGTCAAGGAGCCACACCAAATATTCCAAGACCAAGCTATATTCTTCAGGAAAAGGAATTAGAGAGCAGAACCTTCGGAGTAGTTATCGACACTTCCGGCTCCATGAGTTCTTCACAGATAGGATTAGCACTCGGAGCTATTGCAAGTTATGCAGTATCAAAGGACGTTCTCTTTGTACGAATTATCTTCTGCGATGCTGAAGCTACCGATGTTGGATATATGACACCGGAAGAGATTGCAGGACGTGTAGAAATCACCGGAAGAGGAGGAACTATTCTCCAGCCCGGAGTAGATGCCTTGGAAATGGCAAAAGATTTTCCCTCATCCGGACCAATACTCATTATCACAGATGGATATATTGAAGAGAATTTGAAAATAAAAAGAGAACATGCATATCTGGTACCAAATGGGAATCAACTTCCATTCCGCCCCAAGGGTAAAGTGTTTTATATGGAAAATAAAGAATCAAGGTTATGAAGCGAAAATTTATTTCTGTGTATAAGCAAAACAACCCGGACATATTCTGTCCGGGCTAAATCGGGGTATTAATCTCTCATTTTAGTATGCGCATTCTGCATCATAATAAAACCTCCGCGTTTTCGGTCATAAATGATGCTCTGCATATTATACCCATACATCACAACATTATCTGCCAAATAACACCTAATATCATTAAGATCCCGATGAATCGTTCGACAATCAACATGAAATCGATTTACCAGATCGGAAACAACAATCAGTTCACCTCTTTTTAAATGGTCATACAAATAAAGAACTCTATAGCACTTCTGGCTTTTCATTTCAATCTCCTATTCCAGGCTAATAGCCATGCTTCCTGGCCTCATCCGCCTTTTCTGAAAAGCTTTTGGACTTAGAATAAGCTCTTTTTGCATAGCCATAATGATACCCTTCTCCAGAGTTTTTTGCACGAGCATACTCCCGGTCCGCTTTTTTCTTCCAATAAGTTGCAGTTTTCTCCATCTGAGAAATATATGCCTCTGTTGTTCTTTTTGCCATTTTTCTTTCCTCCCTCTATTTACCACTACGAAATGCTGCATCGATAACAGCTCCAACTACAATTCTGACTACCACCTTAATAACAATTCCTACCACTTCCTGCATACTGTTTATACCTCCTCAAATCCCCAATTAACATCCCTATAAATATGGGCTGGCGCTCAATCACCCCCTTGGCCAGCCCGAATTGCCAAAACAAGCAGCTCAACAGCCGCTCTTCCAATGATTTGCACAATCTCTACTACCATAACAATACCTCCCTAATAAAATGAATAATTACCAAGTTACCTCTGCTCTTTGAGCTTATCTATACTATACACCTCAAAATCAGTAACGTACAGTGAACCATTTACATTTCATTTTGTTACTAATATATATATTAAACTTGCAAATATGATCATTATATGTTACGTTACAAGTAACAAAACACAATATAATATGGGGTACTCAATCATGGGATTTAAAGATCAGAACGGTTATTCATTAATTAACGAAGAACATAAAATACGAATCACTTTAAGTAACAGAGCTAAATTGACTCTTGAAGAAGACATGAGCATATTTAAGACAGAAAAGATAACTACCTTTATTAATCTGGTTTTTGAAAATTATAGATCTGAAGCTAAGTCTTCGATCTCATTGTATCTGGAACAAAAACGATTAGAAATAGATCCTTTATTCGACAAAGCCAATTTATCTGCGAGTAGCAAAGAACTTGCCATTGATTGTCTGCTGAAAGCAGAAGAAGAGATTTTGAAAAAATTGAGCCAACAATATCTTGCCCCCAAAGGAACCAGCCATCTTTATCATATCAATAATCAGAATGTAGGTTACTTAGAAGAGGACTGTGAGGAAGACCGATATTATGAGCGTCCCGGATTATATCTACGTGCCGTCATTGAAGAATACTGTTCTTTACCGTTTATTGAACGCGAACGAATCTACAAAAAGAAAATTTATGAAGTCATCGAAGCAGCATGCAGCAATAAAGAGATCCTCAAAATACAAGCCCCTTATAATGGGAAAAATCAATCTTTCTATGTATACCCATATAAAATCGTGGCAGACTCCTTTCAAACTCAATCTTATTTGGTATGCTATTCCCGCAAAGCTGAAGAAACTGATAAGGATAAGATTATTGCTTCCTTTTCCATGGCCCGAATCAATGTTCCCGAGCAACGAAAAAAAACCTTCCATCTTACCAAACAAGAAATAAACAACATTGAAAAGAAACTGGCTGTCTATTCCCCTACTTACCTTATTGAACCTCCTGCACTGATTAAGGTAAAACTCACTCCAGGGGGGATACGACGTTATCAGTCAAATATATATTCTCGTCCCAGCAAAATAGAAGAACTTTCTACTGATGATATTTATGTTTTTGATTGTACACCACAACAAATTTACAATTATTTTTTCCCTTTTGGATCCAAAGCAGAAATAATCAGTCCTGACTATGTAAGGGAAATTTTTATCACTGCCTACTCCAATGCACTAAAAATTTACACTATTTGTTAAAGTTGTTCACATTTTACTTTTTAATCTTTTTACTTTTTAATTATCAGAAAGGACTGCTGCAAAATAGATGATTACGCATCTATTTTGCAGCAGCCCCTGATCATTAATATCTACTCTTCTGTTATCACAGAATCATCTAACATATCTATTTTCTTAAGAATCATATCATTCATTACATCATAGGATTTCCAGTATTCATCACGAACCGGAATACCTGTATAGTGGAAAAGCTGCTTTATCCTGTTCATAATACCTTGTGCATTTAGTTCAGTATATTGCTGGATCATTTTATCATTTACCGACACTATTTCATGTGCTGCCAGATTTCTTATTTTTTCTTCTGCTTTTCCAATTTCATTTACCAGCTTATTCAATTTTTCATCATTAGACAATCCTAATATAAGTGCTTTCAAATGAATGGAATATATCTCCTTGCCACTAAATCCACCTTTGTTTTGAAATGCCTCATTCAATATATCGCCAATCTTTCCTTTTAGTTTATTGCTATCCCACTGCTTCCTACTCTTTCCCTTCGGCATTCGGATGCTTATCGTATAATCATCCAGATTTACATCAAACTGCTTTTTTAGAACAAGTTCATATAGATCCACTACAATCGGTGTAATGGATCTGACAAAATCTGCATATTCGTTTTTAATGAGCTTTATATTCATATTTAGGGCGTATTCAAATCTTTCACTCTGTTCCTGTGGTTTAATTGGCAAACAAATAATCCCCTGTTCTTTTTCTATTTGTTTCACTTCCCGAAAATTTAAAAGCAATCTGCAATATGCCATACGAATCAGTTCACGATATCGCTCCGTCTCACATTCAGGTAAATCTTTTGCCACATCAAACGCTGCTTTATAATCATATACCTTGATATGCTTTTTTATAATCTCTTCCTTCTTAATTTTTGATAATGTCGGGCAACTAATTTCTTTGCACCGATTTTCAAAGTCCTCTCTATTATCTTCATCCAATTCCCAAAGTGTTTCAACATCATAATTCTTATGGATATGCTCATTAATGTGTTTATCAGGTGTTGCTACCTGAATCAGCTTAGCAGGAAATTCTCCCAACGTCTGCAAAACTAACAAGCCGCTTTTCATTGCCGGTGTTCCTGAAGAAATGTTCAATAATAAAGTATCTGTTTCATCCATTGTTTTATATAGGGAAGAAATAATACTCCTAAAATCCTGATAAAAATAATCAAATTCATGAACCTTCGTAAGTTCCTGCCGTTCTATTATCTCATATGTAACCTGACGATGTTGCATTTCATCAAGTCTTTTAAGACAGTAACGATACCTGTCATCTTCTTTCTGATAATCCAACATCTCCTTCGACATATACATAACAATTTTATCCGGTCTGTATACCCTACTAATATGTAATAATGCACCATCATAACAGTTCGTGGTTGATATCGGATCTGTTCCTCCAACTGGTGAAAAAAGAATAGTTTGATTCATCTTTTCATGCCTTTCTTTAATTAATTTAAATTTATTAAATAATCATTACCTCTTCCGGTTCAATCTGTAAGCTTGTCCCATACAAGGTAACTTCTCCATCTCCCCTGATCTTGTATACCCTCACACTATCGCTCTGTTCGTCTATCAGAGAGGGAATTTTTATCAGCAATGACTTAAAGAGATGTTCCGGAATCATTGCTTCAAAGGCAGATTTCTGTACCCGAAATCCGTAACCACTCATTTCTTTGGCAAAATGATTCCTTCTTTTATTATCAATTATATCATAAATAATTAATACATATAATTTTTTAATATTTTCAATTTCTTCTGTATTCCAAAAGTAATTTTCCATTTGTTACCCTCTACCATAAGTCTAACGTATTACCACCGGTTCATAGATTGTTGCATCACCATTTTCCACTGCTTTTACCAGTTGCGCTACCTGTAGATCCATCGCTTTGCGGAAGCTTGTACTTTCACCAACATAACCCAAATATTTATTTTGTGTGCGGAATTTTGTATCCAGTTTCCTAATATACTTACGAAAAGCTTCCTTGGCTAAAAAGACACCCCTTTCACCCTCCGGTGTATAAAAATCATCCAATACAAGTTCATGTCCATTTAGCATACTCAAAACTGTAGAGTCAATTAATACTGCTCTCCACTCCTCCATCAAATCACTGGCCAGTGTCGGATGCTTCTCTCTGTCTCTATGCATAAAGCCAAAATATGGATTTAATCCTTTCCCTTCAAGCTTTCCATAGAATTCATTTAAAATAATTGAATATCCCAAACTAATCATGGAATTAAAGGGATCCAATGGCGGTCTCCTGGAACGCCCTGTAAATGCAAATTCCGGCACAATCAATTTGCCAAGTTCTGAAAAATAAATCTTAGCAGCAGTCCCTTCATATCCCATAATCTGTTCTATGTCTTCTGCCTCAAGAACCTTTCTATACATGCTTTGCATAAGATCAACGGATCTATGAATGTCTATATTTCTTTCTCTGGCATATCTTCGAAGTATTACAATTTGATTCTTGATCTTCGCTTCAATAATTCTTTTGGAAAACTCTATCTTGAATACATCATTTTCTTCTAACGCAGCCTGCTTTCTCTGTCTTTGAACGTTTACATGATTTGTCGAGATTAATCTTCCAAAATACGCTCCATTTGTAGAATAAAAGATCACATTTACACCGCGCTTTAAACATTCCTCAATACACTGCGTTGTTAACTGAACCTTTCCGAACACTTCGATCATCTCTAGCGTCTCTGCTGGTATACTTTTCACCAGATCATTTTTATATTTCACTTGAAAGCGATTTCCCTCAATTCCAATAACCGCTCCATGTTCACAAACATAAAGATAACTCATATTCTCCCCTTTCCCCTTTTAGATTTTTCATTGAATTTTCTCATCGTCCCCTCGTGGGGATTTCTTTATATTAACAATACATGGCAATCAGACAATATGGGGAAGTGCAGTTCTCGTCCCCTCATGGGGTTTTCTTTATATTAACTAAATGTAAAAACTTTTCAAAAATCTGTCTAAGTGAAGTTCTCGTCCCCTCATGGGGTTTTCTTTATATTAACCGATAGTAAGTCTAAGTATCTAGTTAAATTGGTAATCAGTTCTCGTCCCCTCATGGGGATTTCTTTATATTAACATTTCGGACACAAGCTATCAATAATCGCTTAGAACTGTTCTCGTCCCCTCATGGGGATTTCTTTATATTAACATGAAAAATGAAAATGTGGTATGTAACATGTGTACATTGTTCTCGTCCCCTCGTGGGGATTTCTTTATATTAACGCCACTATGTCAACAATAGAAGAAATGCGTCAATCAGTTCTCGTCCCCTCGTGGGGATTTCTTTATATTAACTTCAAGTAAATTTTTGAAAGGTGGTAGAATACTATGTTCTCGTCCCCTCGTGGGGATTTCTTTATATTAACGATAACGATATGATGTATGCGGAGCAAATAATACGTTCTCGTCCCCTCGTGGGGATTTCTTTATATTAACTTTAACAAGCTTTTCATGGCTGTATTCTGCGACATGTAATTCTCGTCCCCCTCATGGGGATTTCTTTATATTAACAACAGATGATGAAGCGGAAGAAGAATTTTATAATTGTTCTCGTCCCCTCATGGGGATTTCTTTATATTAACCGTTTGCAATTTCTTATATGAAAAATATGTAAATTTCTCGTCCCCTCATGGGGATTTCTTTATATTAACGAAAAAACAAAAGCAAGCAATATTAATATAGGGTTCTCGTCCCCTCATGGGGATTTCTTTATATTAACGAGGAAAAAGAAATGGCAAAGAATTGGACTGTGGCAGGTTCTCGTCCCCTCATGGGGATTTCTTTATATTAACAGAAAAAATAGCCGTTTCAGTATCAATATCAATGTTCTCGTCCCCTCATGGGGATTTCTTTATATTAACATACAAAATTCGGATGGGCTATTGAGTGCGGAAATGTTCTCGTCCCCTCATGGGGATTTCTTTATATTAACATAATATAGTAGCATCATTTGGTAACTTGTTAGATGTTCTCGTCCCCTCATGGGGATTTCTTTATATTAACGATGAATGGTCTAAAACAGTACAAGAAAATTCAGCAGAGTTCTCGTCCCCTCATGGGGATTTCTTTATATTAACGAGGACAAAAAAATGAAGAATCTGAAAAAGGAATACAGTTCTCGTCCCCTCATGGGGATTTCTTTATATTAACCATGCAGGAAATAGATAGACGTTGCTTTTTATCACTGTTCTCGTCCCCTCATGGGGATTTCTTTATATTAACTGCAAGCAGATATATCAATGATGAAGAAATTGAATACAGTTCTCGTCCCCTCATGGGGATTTCTTTATATTAACTGGTATAATAAGGTATAATAAAAAATCGGCTTTAAAGCGTTCTCGTCCCCTCATGGGGATTTCTTTATATTAACATAAAACTGAATATAGAAAAGAGTTGAGTAAAATACTGTTCTCGTCCCCTCATGGGGATTTCTTTATATTAACCATATCACCAGTAGTTGAATCTAGTAAGTCAATTTGTGTTCTCGTCCCCTCATGGGGATTTCTTTATATTAACCCTGATTTTTCTATCCCTTGATATTACAGGCTTTTTTATAGTCTTTGCGTGGCAAATCTACTTAGTACTCATTATTGCAAGAAAATGACATCTTCCCCTCCCATCAATCCTTATTTTATCAGTATCGGGGGAAATGTTATCTATTCCCCCGCATTCTTTCTTATTCTTTTGAAATAAATTTCAAATTTCCCATTCCCATATCATATAATTTCCCATTATATCTGGTACATTTACATGTATGAGGCGCAACCCCTAAACGACGATCTCTTCCATGCTTATGCTCTTCGTATTTCTTACCAAGCGTATTTTTAAATACATTATCCACTACTTCTACCGTTTTCTCCTCACATAGTGAAATAAGCACTGTCTTGGATACAAAACCGCAGCCTCCGCCTAATCTTATGATATCTGCTTCTTTACTACCTCTTCCAAATTTTTCATAAAAATATCTATTAGAAAGAGTTTCCATACAATTAACTGCTTCCATAATATTCTCAACACTGTAAAAGTTATTACTTTCATCCTGTTGCACAGTCATGGAAAATCTGATCTGGGTTCCCGGTCTCACAGCCTCTCTCAAAATTGGCAGCTTTTTTTCTTCTTTTCTAAGATTTACATCAATCTTTTGACATAAAATTATATCATCAAGTGCGATCGGTGCGCTATCTCCAATAATCAAATTAGCCAACTTATCATTTACTGCATTTCCAATCTTCTTTTCATTGCGGTTCAATGTATACAAAACATCCTGTTCTAATCGATTAATTTCATGTTCTAAACAGTGTTTTCTATTTGCCCGTTCCCTGGATTTTAATTCAATTTCATTTTTATTTCTTTTATATTTCCCTGGATTTTTTTGTATTTCCCATGCAAGAAGAGCCGAACGCAGTACTCCCTTGATACTGCTTCCCGGAATATATGGCATACCATAGGAATCCTTATTAAATGTCATAATTCCTTTTGGTCGATCCTTCCCACTGGAAAAGGCATCTCCTGCATCCATCTCGTATTTTTTCCACTTTACGTAATCCTCTCCACCATATCCATTTTCCTTTAACCACATTGACAATGGCATAGATTTCGGACTTGTATCTGTCATGAAACGAATGAATTTATCCTCCATACCTTTTCTCTTTATATCCATATACATTTTGGCCACATCAGGAATAATCACCATATGGTTCCACGGTTGGTAGATGTATTCTTTCTTTCCAATTTCAGCACCATTTCCCACATGTATAGGCGATAATACCGTTATGATTCCCTCATAATATTTCAAATAGTCCTTCATACTCATACCCCCAAGAATAATGGCTTCGCATATCGATATACCGGATGTTTTCCTTCTGGTGCCACATCATATACATCTCCCTTGAACTGGTATCTCACAATAGATCCGGCTCCCATAACATACATATCTCTTTTCTTTTGTACCTCTGGAGCAAATGCCTGTGAGTCAATAAATCCCGATCTTTTCATTAGGGTATAAGCAGCTTCTTCCAATGCCAATTCCATTTCTTCCTGCCGCGGAAGTGCCACAGACAACAACATATTTCTCTCAGTTTTAGCATCCAGACGTCTCCGGTAATCTACAGAAAGTATTCCTGTACGCAATACAAATTTTCCCAGTCCGGACGATTTTTCTCCACCAATTCCGGTATAGGATAATGCTTCAAACAACTCTTCAAATAGCTCTTTTTCCGTCACATTCTCATAAGCCAATATCACATACAGTCCACTCCCTTCATTAAAGTTGAAGGTTCCTACTCGAAAAGGTCGTGTATCTTCTTCTCCTGATCTTACATTCCCCTTGGCTTGCTGCACAAACTTTCCAATATTCTTTAACGGATCATCTTTATATTCTAAGGAACCATCTAAAAATGCATTTAATTCTTCCTCCGGAAGAAAAAGTAGTTTTTTAAACTTCTTTTTCTTTATAGAATCTCCCTGCTCCTCCCTTTTATTTTCCACATACAGCATAGGCTTTGGAACAAAATACTGCTGTCCTATAAAAGGAAACGCATCTGAAAAAAGAAGTTGTCCTGTTTTTACACTATTCATGAAATCATCTGCGCATCCTTGTTTTAAAGCTTCAATATATAACGCAGAAAAAAGTTGATCTGCGTAAAACGTCATTGCACTCTCATTCAACATACCGGTTCCAAAATGTACACCAGTTTGAAAGTCAAGCTTATAGATTCCATATTCCATTGCTAATCCCCTTAATCTGCTAAAATATCTTTACATTTTTCGATAAGCATATCATCCACTTCTCCAACTACAACATCTACATTCAGTTCGCTAATTTTCACACGGCCATAACCTCTCGATCCGCTCCCCCCTAAATAATCATGGTGCAGCAAACGAAATCCTTCTTTCAATGTTTCAAAATCCCGAATCACTATATCGCCATCTGCATTTCCAGCATTTTCAGAAATTTCATAGATCAATCTTAATGGAAATTTAGCCCCTCTCACTACCCGTTCAAGCTGCCTTGGATTGGCTACTGCTGTTGCTCGATTAATGCTGTTCTCAAACTTTACTTCAGTAGCTCCATTTATTCCGGCACGGCGTAATTCATCCATGTTACTTAAAAAAAGATCTGAAAAAAGAATTCTGCTTACATGCAGATCTCCCTTTTTAGCACTGCCAAATAATGATGTTAACCTTAGATCATCATCATCCGGTTTCTTTATGCCATCATTAAATTCCTTCGCCAAAAGAGTACGCATTTTCCCTTTAAGACTACTTCCCGGAATCATCGGCATATTTGTTCTTGTATCCCTGATAACAGGAGAGTCCACAGCTCCAATTGCAGCAAATGCATCCGAACCTCCTATATGTAATCCTGTCTCTGTCTCTAAAACACCTGTAATTTCAATTTTTGCAAACATTATTTTTCCCCCTATTCATCGCGTTTTCCATAAAATTTTCGATATGCTACCAGTGCTTCCATATATCGACTAAATAAAATGTAAGTCTCTCTTTGATCCCCAATATCATCAATACAGTCTAAGATCTGGGCTTCGCGGATCAGCTTTCCTACTTTAGGTTCCCTACCAGCCTCATAAACAAATCTAATCTTCAGATAGTTGATTTGCTCAATAAGTTCTTTCGATAATTTCTCCTCCTTGCAATTTACCACTTCATTATAAATATCAGCTGTCATTGCAAGCAGATTTCTGATCTTTGAAGTTGTAACCGGCTCCACATCATGCCCCTTTAAATCCTTTTCATTACAGAGTTTTTTCATTACTGCCTCTGCTTTTGTCACATAATTTTCACTCGTCAATATCATCTGCCAAATCCTCCTTCTCTTCTCTATGCATATAAACAAATACATATATTGCTGTAACCAGTTCTCTTCGATCTGTTTCTTCCTGCGCCCATTCATACATCTTTCTTGAGAACAAGCGGTATGCTTCCATTTTCTCTTTTCCCTCTGTCTCCAAAGGTTCCATTCTGGATAACAGATAAACATACCTTGCGATCTGAATCTTTTCTGCCTGATTTCGAAGCAACTCTGTAAGATTATAAAGGAAATTCATCCCTCTTTCATTATCATCTGTAAAGAAGCTGCACAACAGATTCATTTTTTCCTTCATGACCTTTTCTGTAAATTCTGACCATGGATAACTATGTAGATCACTGAATATGGTAATTGCATTTTTTCCTTCTATTCCCTTAGATGCATCTTCTAATCGTTCTACTTCTTTTGCCATTACATTGATCGGATATTTAGGGTGATACACACCTATCCCGCCCGAAATTGTCAATGTTCCCTGTGTAAATTTTTTCAGTGCACTCTGCAAATCAATAAAAGCTTCTATTACCTCGTTCCATGCACCTGCCAGGAAGATGTCATCCCCTCCCGAGTAGATAATCGTTACATTTCTCTCATTATGCTGCAATATCTGGTTTATATAAAATTTAAAAAATAACGATAACTGTCTGGATAACGTAGCCGTTCGAGAAAGTGTTGTATAGTGATTATGATCGTCTGGTCTCTCGAATCCATGTACAAATGTCGTTCCTAAATTATCCACATCTGCCCGCAGGATACCAATTCTCTTAACTCCTTTTGATTGTTTTGCAAGTTCTTCAAAAGTTTCTTTAGCTGAATAATCTCCTACCCATAATTTTGTAGTTACATGTTTTCCCGTATAGATACTGTTTTTTGTGTAACAGCGTCTATACACCGGTGTTTCCATACATGCCAGCAATTCTTTTTCACTATCTGCTATCAGATACTGACTTCCCGGAAGAGGCAATGCATCAGGTTCACTCCTATTTAGAATCGTAAAATACTTTTCATGCAACACGTTCGAAGACAATTTTTCCAGTGCCCGGCAGACAGGACAATGATCTCTTTCATCCAGCACAGCCATTTGACGACACGCCACACATTCCCGTTCTCCACTTCTTTCTTTGCTATTTAACATTTGAATTTCTGATGCCCAATAACGATGAGACTTCTGTGAAGATATCATTTTGGAAACAGCTTGATATAACCCGCTATAACTCCCCCCTGGTACATCTCGAAGATTATTTGCACTTGCCTCTGCATATCCATAGGCTATAAACAAAGCAGTGTCAAACTGTTTTAAGAACCAGTTATTTATTTCTGCATGATATATTCGAACCTTTTCCTTAATTTCCTGTGTGTTAGGAAGAAGCATATAACAATGACCACCACCAGTATAAATCAGATTTGCTCTGGTTAATGATACCCTTTCCAGCAATTCATCTACCATATGCTCCATCATAATTTCCAGATAAAAGCTTCTGGCACGTAACCCCTTTAGTGCTCCTTTTTCTCCCACTGTATATATGAATTTCTGAATACCTGATATATCCATAGAATACAAAAGGAACATTTTCTCTTCATAGGACTGTTTTGCATGAACCATGAGACGTTCTTTATAGTTTTCTTCCTTTTCCGCCTCTAAAAACTGTTCAACACAAGCTGCTATGGCTGCTGTCATTTTTAAATGATCATATAAAGAAATATCTGCGAGCTCACGTTTTGATGTAGATGAAGGTATATAAGACAGGTTTGCTTCCAACACCGATAAAAGAGAACTGATATATTCTTCTTTCCATGCAATGCCCTTAAGATTATTTGTAATACGATCAATGACCTTTTTGTAAAACGAAACATCCAGTTCTACCGTATCTTCTGTTGGAAAATTGATCTCCCCATCCGGCTCCAGTGTCCGATGTGCATAGTGACATTTTCCATGATTGCCATTTAACACATTAAATACACTGGCTAATGGTATACTCCTGTCAAATCCTTCTTCTCCTTCTTCTGCATCACGACGATCTGCAAAAGCCGCTACATTATCTGCATAATATGTAATATATGCCAAGGCATTATCCGGCAGTTTTGCACTTCCAATCTCCCTGCCATGATGGAGCCTTACACAATCCAGTATCGTTTGATCATTCACATCTGCTTCATTCTTCAAGAACTCATAACCACTCTGACTGTGTGCTCTCCCATCTCCGCTCCGATATGTAACCTTTCCAATATCATGTAAAAGACTGCCTATCGTCAGCTTGATCTGATTTTCTGTCAACATGTACTTCCCCCTTTTCTCTGTATAAGCTGAATACTTCCCATGCCAAGTGATGTTTTTATACCCACACCAGCATATGTGCCAAACATAAATAGCATTTTTGCAAAGTTAGCCATCGTTTGCGTTCCATTCATTTTAATTGTTATATCCCCCATAAATGCGGGTATCTTCACTCCCTCTAATGAAAAGCTGACACTACGCAGATCATATCGAATTATTTTTGCATTATTACAAAGCTGCTCCAGTGTTTCCTGATCTCTCATAGCATCTTCTTCTAATGCCGCATCATACCGGTTCATCAGACTCTGAAAGACATATTTTAATTCCGGATAGAACACATATTGCCCCTGACTTTTAAACGCTGTTGGTGAATTAAAACGCACTTGTATATATTTGCTATCTTTTTCTCCATAAAACGAATCCATCAACTCTTTATAGGTACATTCTGTGTATTTTTTATCCAAAATTTCTATTTTCTGCTGTTGTCTCTTAAGTGGAAACTGTTTTAAATCCCAAAGAGCCTTTTTAATAATAATATCTCTTGCCGTTTCATTGAGACAGCAAATAACCCAATACCATTTTTCCTGTCTCTTTTCCAAATGTTGTGAAAATGGATGCAAACCGGATTGATGCAGATATTCTGCATAGTCTTCTGGTAATATTTCCATCAAAACACCATGAAAAAGTGATGACATTTGAAAAGCAAGTTCTCCATCACTTTGTATATGTAATTCCAATTTAGCCATACAATTCATCTCAATTGATCCCCTATCCCTATAACAATGACACTTTTATATTATCATTTTTTTACAATAAATTAAATGCCAAAAAAACAAACTGGGAAAGCAGGAACATATTTATATATTACTCACAGACATGATCCTCTGTTATCTCTATAAGTTGCTCTCTAGATGGCTTTTCCATTTTAAATTTCTTCCCTGTTTTCTCCCAGCATAAGTGCCGTAATCCGGATCGTCTCACAGCAACGTTCCTCTTCCATCGTTCCCGCTCCAGCTACTGCTCTGCATACGCTTAACACAATATATTTCATCTCTCTTTTCCTTCCAGACAGTCTTGTTTTAAAAGATTTTTTCCCGATACCACACAATCAGAAGAAGCATCACCGTCCCTGCAAGTAAAAACGCTCCATTTTGTATTTCATACCCTTCTCCTGAAATCTCTCTGATCAGGCCTGTCACAATCATCATGGATGCCATAAAAACCATAATTCGTTCCTGCCTGTGCATATAGCCTTCAAATCTTTTCTCCTGCAGATAGTCTGTCACCATATGGGCTCTTTTTCCGGAAAAGTTGTCCTTAAGCTTTTCTTTCTGTTCATCGGCATATGCTTTGTCCCATCTTGAAATATCGGATTGCATTTCTTCTCCATCATGCAAATCATACAGATCTATAAGCTGCTCTTCCGCATACAACAGCATATCTTCTCTTCGAAATCCATCATCTCTTTTATTTAACGATTCTATAAACATTGTGCGTACTTTATCAATATCCCCTTCCTGTACCAGCTTTTGAAATTTGTGGTTCATCTGCGTCCCTCCCGTTTTCATACATGATCTTTATTGCTTTGATGACTCTGATTTTACCAGAACAGAATGACAGATAATGTCTATATAAAGAAAAAAGCAGAGCCAACATTGTTTTCACAATGCTGCTCTGCAAAACAAACCTTCAGCCTATCCGCAAATACAGTTCATAATCACGCTTATCATCATTTCTTTTTCATCCGGTTTTGATTCTGCAACCGACTGGCTGACACCTGCAACACGCATTTTTTGCGTGTGGTTCTTCATGTCCGTTCTAATATCCCTTTACTCCAAGAATGGATGCGGTCTCTTCTATAATATCCTGCGCCACACCATCATCAAAAATATCGCGCAGCCCCGCATATTCCACGGCTGAACAGTACGGCACATATCCCGGAATGGTCGTCAGCGTCATATATGTTTCAACAGCCTCGTGACGGTCTTCCTCTGCCATCGTCAGAATATCAAGGCTCGAAAATGCCGAAGTAAGGTAAGAGAAATAATAACATGGTGAGGTGAAAATGTGTGGAACCTCAGACCAGGTATAAAGCTCCCTGATCTTGGAATCATACTGCATGCCATACCTGCGTGAAAGCTGCAGATACAGCTTATTCAGCTCCTCAAGCGTCATATCCGGATTCTCATAAGCAGCAATCTCAAACTCTGAAATCAGTGCTGTGGAAATCGCATTATCCGCCATGCTGTACACATCATAAAATGCGTAAATATCTCCGATATCCTCTCCTAGCAGTTCATCGTAATAGTCATAAAACAGCATCTGCATGCCCTGGGAATGAATCTCACTGACATCAATGTTGTTACTGGATTCAAAAAAGGTATCGGCACTGCGGTAGACATTGTTGTAATGTCCGAATTCATGGATTACATTGTAGTAGTCCATATAATTGTCATACATCTGTCCGTATATAAAGCCATCCTTAAAGTAAGATAACCGCATGGTAAAAGCCGTATTCGCCTTGTTCTGTGAGGTATCCATATCATACAGCCGGTACTTAAGAAAATGCTCCTGTGTATCCTTAAGCTCCGGATCAATCTCTTCCAGATACGGTCCGATCTGTTCAATGATCGATGTACTTTCGATCCCCTGTCCTTCGGAATACAATCTCATATAATCCGTGTCATTAAGCACATCCTTCATATCCGCCATGACCGGTACCACGTGCTTACGGATCTCCTTTAAAAGATCCCTGGTTTCATCGAGGGTATAGTCTCTCACATAAACTGCATCATACGCATATTCTGCATAATTGTCATAGCCGTTCAGCTTTGCGATCTCATTCCGAACGTCCACAAGCTCCACAAAAACCTCTCCGACCGCATCATTCCTCTGCTTGCAGATTCCCTGATAGATCTCAACAACAGCATCATGATCCATCTCATCCGCTTCCATATTCAGACGGTTCAAATCCCACTCTTCCCCGTCATATTCATAATAAAATTCTTCGGAGGAAAGCTGTTCATACTCCTGCTCCAGACTGTTTTCCTTCGCCGTAAGCTCCTTCTCCTCGTCAGTTACCTCTTCATAATCCAGATAAGCCTCCACCTGCGCCGCATTCATCAGTTCAGTCATCGTGTCCCTATATGGTGATTTACAAAGCTCCCGGATCGCTACATTCAACCGGTCTCCGTAATCCACCACGTCATCGAGAAACTCTGCCTGAATTTCCTGATTCTCTTCATCAAAAATATTCTGATAGTAGGTAATCTGTGAAAGAGAATAACAGGTTGACAGCTTTTCCACTTCATCCAGTGTCTCCTCGAACAATTCCTTCACACGCTCCGGATCCTTGGCTTCCCCGGCTGCTTCCGCTTCTGCTGCCAGTTCTTTCATTTCTGTCAGCTGTGCATCCAGCAGCTCCATATCACAGGTCGTCTGCTTCATCTCTTCCAGTGTCAGATTGGCATGGTCCACATCCCGATAGCGGGAGGTTGTCTGATAGACATAAAGCGTGTACGGTGAAGCCTCATCCGTATAGGTCCCGATCAGGGTAAGCCCGATCTCTTCGGCATTGCCGAGGTCAATACGGGAGAAGATGTACCGTCCTCCCAGACGCTTAAACTGATCCACATCCAGATACAGGTCATGGTCGGTCACCTCATAGATACGGGAGCTGTTAATAATGGAAGGATCCGTACCGGAATAAAGATAGGCACGCGCTCCCCATTCATCAAAATACAGCCGGCTCTCCTCCACCCGGTCAAGTGCCGGTGCAATCATTTTCCGGAATTCTTCCTTATAATTCTGGGAATAAAAGCCAAGATAACCATCAAGAGTGGCAATATCATTGTATTCCAGAATAGCTGGATAAAAGCCGTATGCCACGGACCACTGTCCACAGTATCCGATATCCTCTTTTGCCTTGCCAAAAAGGTCTGTAGAATAAAATTCACGGTAGGTCAGGTCATTTGCCTTCTGTCCCTTCACCATTTCATACACCTTGCCAAAACAGGTATGATAAAGGTCATTATAACGGGTATTGCTCCCCAGAATCACAAGCACTGCTGCAAGCGCCAGAAGGTTTGCTGCCACACGAAGGCTCTTTTTTTCCTTCTCACACAACCGCTTCAATACCAGGAAAAATGCAGCATACCACACAAAAGGATTAAAGAAAATCGTCCGGTTAAACTGCCATCCGGTAAGCGGCGGGCACAGAAACTCAACCACATTCCGCACCGGCTCCAGGTAATAAATGCCATAGATCAGGCTGTTAAAAACAAGAATGACCATGAGAAGATTATACCAGTCATGAAAAATACCTCTTGCATTTTTCTTCACCAGATAAGAAATATTCAGATAAAAAAAGTAAATGACACATACCGGAAGCACCACATACATATGGACGCTTTCTGCGTGGAACATACCCTTTACAAGGGAGTCCCCGATAGTCGCAAGAACCTCGGAAACCGTATAGCTTCCTGCCACAATCGTTGACCGGATCGTCACCTCGTCATCGAACAGCATCATGTAAAACAGCCGGTATTCGCACACGATGTACCCCACCGACAGCACAGCAATGGCAAGCAGCATTCTTCCCGGGAATTTCCGGTCTTTAATCCATAAGATCAGAAAGGCAAGCGCCATATACGCCAGAATAAACAGTCCGAAATAGGAAAAATAGGACAGCACCGGATAGAAAAACAACGCCGCATACCATCCAAAAGACGGCTTTTGCATGATTTTAACAAGCAGGAACAAAAGCAGGGGAATGGACGCAAAGGGAATACCAAATGCCGGAAAGACATTCAGAATTCCGTAGGCAAAGCCGCATAACCAGACAAGAGCCTGCTGACTTTTATATTTTTCACCAAGGAGTTCCCTGCCAAGCAGAACAGAGCCTGCAATGGCAATCAGAATTTTCAGGAAATATGCTGCGATGTACGCCGGGAATGCCGGCAACAGCATAAACAGAATCGTGTAAATATAAAACTCGGAGAACAGCGTATCACGGCTGATTCCCCCAAGGAAATCCACATAAGCATCATGACTGAAAAACGAGTGGTCGTTTTTCATCATTTGAAGCTGTGGGATAAACAGATCCAGATTGTCATGGACGGCTATGACACTGTCCTCTCCGCACAGGAGAAACACTGCCATGGCAGCCAACAGGAAGCCTCCGATCACCAACAGATACCAACGGGAAAGTACTTTCTTCATCTTCTAAAATCCTTTCTGTTTATCCTGCTTCAGGAAGATTATTATTTATTTTCTCCGCTCATACGGCGTCCTTTTTCACAGACGAGCGTATAACGGTATTCAAAGTCTCTGCGGTTCTTCATTGCCATATTCGACAGAATCAGTCCTGCAAAGAATGACTGAATGGCAGCCAGTCCCACGAAGCCGCAGACAATCAGGGTCGGGAACTTCAATACCAGTCCGGTCTTCACATATTCAGCCAGAACCGGAATAAAGAATATCACGGCAAGGATTCCAAGAATCAGCGCAAGGATACTGAAAAATCCGAACGGCTTATAATCACGGTAAAGCTTGAAGATCGTAAACAGTACCTTAAAGCCGTCGGAATAGGTATTGAGCTTTGATTCGCTTCCCTCCGGACGGTCACGGTATTCTACGATCACGTTATCAATCTGCATATGATTATAGACCGCATGAATGGTCATTTCCGTTTCGATCTCAAAACCCTTTGACAGAATCGGGAAGGTCTTCACAAAGCCATAGCTGAACGCACGGTATCCGGTCATAATGTCCTTGATCTTACAGCCAAACAGCCGGTTGATGCTCGCTCTTACCAGCGTATTTCCCATATTGTGGAAGGGACGCTTGTTCTCTTCAAAATAAGTGGAAGAAAGACGGTCACCCACAACCATATCGGAATTGTACTTTAATACCTTGTCTGCCATCTCTCTTGCAAACTCCATGGGATAGGTATCATCACCATCCACCATAATGTAGCATTCGGCATCAATTTCACGGAACATTCTGCGGATCACGTTTCCCTTGCCCTGCATGTACTCGTGGCGTACCACGGCACCTGCCCTCGCTGCAAGCTCTGCCGTTTTGTCTGTGGAATTATTATCATATACATAAATCACTGCTTCCGGCAGCTCCCGTCTTGCATCGGCCACTACCTTCTCAATGGTTTTTTCTTCGTTATAACAGGGAATTAATACAGCTATCTTGTCCATTTGGGAACCTCGCTTTACTCTATATCTAAGACTCACATTGCTGTGCTTCCTACATCATACCATATTTTTCTATATCATGTGAACATTTTTTACGAAGTATGGCACTCTGTGCACTTTATCTCTTTTATTTCTTTACTTGTCATGGTTCCCCGTTTGGGCTATACTAAACAAAGATCTTTTTGCAGGATCCTGAACATTTGATATGGAGGAATTACAATGCTTCGCTTCATTATTACAGCACTGTTTGTCACTTTATTTTTAATTTGCAGTATTCCGTTATTTTTCATTGAATGGATCATCGGGAAGTTCAATATGGATATCAAGAACCGCAGTTCCCTCGCGATCGTGAACTGGGCGTTCCGCGTGGTTCTGTTTATTTCCGGTGTGAAGATCACCGTGATCGGGGAAGAAAATGTTCCCAAAGATCAGGCTGTACTTTATATCGGAAACCACAGAAGCTTTTACGACATCATTGCGACCTACGTGCGCGTACCGCGTCCTACCGGATATATCGCAAAAAAGGAACTTCTGAAAGTTCCTCTTTTAAGTATCTGGATGAAATATCTGCACTGCCTCTTCCTTGACCGCGAAGATATCAAGCAGGGTCTGCAGACGATTCTGACCGCTATTGATAAAATCAAATCCGGCATCTCGATTTTCGTTTTTCCGGAAGGCACCCGCAACAAGGTGGAAGGAACCTTTCTTCCTTTCCATGAGGGCTGCTTCAAAATTGCAACGAAGACCGGCTGTCCGATCGTTCCGGTAACCTTATACAACACCTCTGCCATCTTCGAGGATCACCTTCCGAAGATTAAAAAGACGAATATTGTGATTCACTATGGAACACCGTTTTATGCGAAGGATCTCTCCAAAGAAGACCAGAAGCGGCTCGGTGCTTACACACAGGAGATCATTGCTTCTACCTATGCTTCGATCAGAGAGCAGTATCCGGTGTAGGGCATCACTCATCCTCCATTGGCATAACACAGATTTTTTCTCCGGGCACAACGAAGAACACCGGATATCCCAGTGCCTCATGCACGTACCGGTCGGATTCCTGCTCTTCGTTTTGCAGCCGGTTACCATATTTAACGTAACCGTTTTTACCATCATAATAAATGTCTGCGCTCCTGCAGCCTGTCAGTTTTTCCGGATCACAATAAAGAATGAGCTTTTCCTCTTCCTGTGCCTGAACTTCAAACGCATAGCCATTCGGATCCGAAAGCACTTTTACCTCACAGGAGGGCACATCCCTTTCCCGATCTTCCGCTACAGTTTTATTCTCCATTACAATCGCGCTGATTCCCAGTCTTACCTGCTCCTCATTTCCAAGAACATAAATTCCGTCTGCAATCGGTTCCCCCATTTTCAGCAGTTCCGTTTTCTGGTCTGTATTCATAAGATCCAGCATTTTAAGTATATTCTCGGTCATTTCATCCGGCAAAATGTTTTCATAATATTCTTCCACATATTCCCTGTCTACCATCTGGTCCGCCTCGGACTGACGGTCCGCTTTTCCGGCTTTCCACTTGAAGGAAAACAGTACCGTACCAGCAATGGCCAGCAATAATACAAAAAGTAATATTTTCTGCACAGCCGGATGATTTCTTTGATAATTGGTCTCGAGTTCCATCCTGACCATTCGATAGGCATCATATGCTCCTTGTCTCTTTGGGACTTCACCAGACACACGATTATCGTTCTCAATGATCTGTATCTGCTCAAGAAGAAAATGATACAGTCTGCGTCCCATCACATGCCCTTTTAGACAATTTGCCAGCTCATACAGGAATTCTCCCTGCCGGACAGCCCACTGATATTCCTCCTTCCGGAAAAACTCCTTCCATTGCAGGAATTGCAGTTTTTTCGGTTTACAAAGTGCATGGAGTTGTTCTATCGCGGCCTTTAACTGGCTCTGTCTCTCTTCCTGCCGTTCCTTTTTTGCTGTCTCGGTCAGTTCCTCTAAGTTTCCAAACAGATCCTCCTCCGGCTCTGGCCACTTCGGTTTAACCCTCCTGCTTTCGCTTTTTCTGTGAACTCCCGCGGCTTTTTCCTGTGACTTCTGTTCTTCGTGCTGTGGTTTT
>ULWY01028205.1_pt1 | contig 26654 bp, 28 predicted proteins | sample 1960761 | NCBI WGS metagenome assembly ULWY01 (sample SAMEA4835824, study PRJEB28245) | human gut metagenome | biome: gut microbiome; material: fecal sample | place: Denmark | collected 2008 | reverse complement strand
ATTAACACCAAAAGGACAAACTCCTCCAGCTTCATGACCAATAAGCTCTACTAAATCTTCTCTTGGAATCATGTGGGCCTTTTCACGAAAAAATTCTTTATATTTATGATTATCACATCTCTTATCACCAGCCATGACAATCAAAATTGGATTACCATCAACTATAAATGATAAAGTTTTAGCAATATCAGTTTCACCACAGCCAATTGCTTGCGCAGCTTCAGCCACTGTTGCACTTGATTCATCAAATTCTACGATTTCTTCATCTTTTCTATATTTTTTCAAGTATTCTCTTACCTTAATTAATGACATTTAATTTGCCTCCACTACTTCTGTTTTACTTATTAAATCATGTAAACCTTTACCATCTTTTCTAAATAAAATCATTGCATAACATAAATAAGTAATAACATAACCAATTATACTAACAATCATTGACATTGTAAAGAATAATTTATTATTTAACCATAAAGATAAACAAACATTAATACTACCAAAAATCAAATTATATAAAATAAGTGTTCTAACTAAATATTGCCAAACATTTATATTATCACTACTATCTTTATTTATAATTTTTAATTTCATAAGTTTTTTTCCTACCGTTTGATTTTTATTCCATTTTTGAAATCCTACAAAATATAAAATATAACAAACAAAACTAATACCCGTAGAATAAATACTATATTTTAAAGTGCTTTTATATTGTAAAATAAAAGCATCACTAGAAATTACTTCATTAGCATTTTCTCCATTAATACTACTTAATTTTTCACTAAACTTTTCATATGACTCCATATACTCATTTATATATGGATTTATTACATCTATATTAGCTAATGCAGAAGCTACAAAGCCCACTATCATTATATCAATTAAATATGCAAACAATCTTTTTATTTTCATTTTACCTCCCTAAAATAAAGCAAGCAAACTTATGTAGTTTGCTTATTAGTACCTAATGTAACACTTAATTCTTTTGTTTTACCATCTCTAATTACTGTAAATTTAATTGTATCTCCAGCTTTATGTTGATATAAATAATATCTTAAATATGCAACATTCTTTACTTCTTTACCATCAATTTTAGTAATTATATCATTTGTTTCTATTTTACCTTTAGCAGCTGGACTATTCTTTTCAACACTATTTACTATTACTCCACTTGTAATATTAGCAGATTGAATTAAAGCTCCATATTGATAAGAATTATAAGCACGTGTAACATCAATCATTGCTATACCTATATAAGGATATTCAACAACTTCTCCTTTAATAATTTGTTCAGCTTTATTTGTTGCATCTTCAATTGGAATAGCAAATCCCATTCCTTCAACACCACTACTTACAAGTTTAAGTGATGTAATACCAATTACTTCTCCATTACTATTACATAATGGTCCACCACTATTACCAGAATTTATTGCTGCATCAGTTTGTAAAACTTTCATCACATAATCATTACTACTATTTATAGAATTATCTAAAGACACTTCAACCATTCTATCTTTACCAGACAAAATACCTCTAGTTACTGTCCATGAATAAACACTATCTAATGGTGCTCCAACTGCAAAAGATGTATCTCCAACTCTAGTATTTTCACTCTTACCAAGTGGTGCAACTGTAAGCTCTTCTTTTGATTCCATTAACAACACTGCTATATCAGCATATTGATCAGAACCAATAACCGTAGTTTCTATAACATCACCATTTGTAAAAGTCACTGTAACCTTATTACCACCATCAATTACATGATGATTGGTTAAAATATAATATTTATTTGCTTCTTTCTTATATACAAAGCCAGTTCCAGAAGCAATATAAGTTTGATCTTTATATGTCGATACAACCACTACTGCATTATATACTTTTTCAACAGCATCAGCAATACCTGTATCAGTTACTGTTACATCTTTTTCTAACTTTGTAACATTTTCTGTAATACTAGTTGGAAAAAAATATACAACTGCATACATTGCTAAACATCCAACAAAAAATATTATTAAATAATTTACCAAACTTCTTCTTTGTTTATTTTGTTCTTCATTCATTTTTCTAACCTCACTATTTCTTTATAATTATTTGGGAATCCCATTTCATGTAATACTTTTTCTATTTTAATTACATTTAATTTACCAGATAATCTATCTAATTCATAACTAATTTCATTAATAAACAAATTAAAATTATCTTCTTCTAACAATTGTTTCAAAATAATAATTATTGCAAATAAATCATTCTTTCCATATATATATTCCTCACTTATCTTTGGAATATACAACAACCTATGAAATTTAGTGTCATCTATAGCTTTTTGAGTTTTATTTATATAACAAATATCTTCATGTGCACATAAGTTTCTATAATTAGCTACAATAGGTAAATAGTCTACCATATTATCAATGCTTACTCCAAAAACATCTGCTATTTCTTTTTGATCTTGATATTGAAGAATTGTATATAACTCTCCCACTATACCAAACGATAAAACTTTTACAACTACCCAAAGTGGAATATATCCATAATTAATGATATAATGTGCCGTTGCAGTATGTTGTTTCCCATTAACACTAATTTGTCTTTTCATTTTTCTTATTAAATCATTAATTTGCCTACTTCTTCTTGAATCTCTAACAAAGTTATTTGGATTTAAATAATTATTTTCTTTAAACCCATGATTTTTACTCATTACATAAGCTAATATACTTTTCAAATTGTTTTCTACGATTAAAATATTTTTAAAAAGTATATTTCTTATTTGTCTATCAAAAAGAAACATGGAATATAGTTCATTAAATGTAGTACCTTCAAGATAAGTTTTATTATCATCTGGTCGCATAAATAAATGACGGTAACCACTCAAGAAAAAGTAATTTTCTCGTAGCAAAATTGTTTTAGCAGTTTCTATATCTTCTACCACTAAACCTTTTTTAGTTAGTATGTCAATTTGTTCATCTAATGTTTTAAATGTTTTCGATTTCACACTATACCGCCTTTACTTTAAACATTATACCACAACTGACTTAATAAATATATAGCTAAATAATGGTTTTAATGTAAAAATATTGTGAAAAAAAAGTGAAATATTTTATATTATTTATTATCCTCCCACTAAATCATACTTTTCTTCTAATAATCTGAAATTTTTTTCAGTTATTTGTCCATTCATCAAAGTAACTATTTCATTAGTTAAATGTGCATCACACATTTGTCAGTTTCATAGTATTACTATCAATTTTGATATCATAATTTAAACCTTTAAAATATTTTTTATATTTATTATCAATTTTAACCTATTCCCTACATCACTATTTTATCAATATTATACACAAAAAACTAGTGTAATTATACAATGCAACTGTAAAATATATGCTAACTAATGCCTATCTAAGTTGACATTTATACTAACACATTATAATATTAAATTATCAATAGTATCTAAAACATATATTACTTAAGGAGTCGAGATAAAAATATGAAAATAATAATTTTTAATAAAAAGTTACGAGAAATAAAAAATCTTGCAAAAAAAAGTTCAATTACATATCCTGATTTTTTTCTAACAAAAAAACTTGCAAATTCCGTATACAATGACATTGAAGGATCAAACCTTATTTCCATTCTAGCAAAAAAAGAAATAACTCCAAAACAATACGACTTTTTATTAGATTTATATGTTAATAATAAAGAATCATTTAACATACTTAAGGATATGAACTTAAGTCTTTATGATTTTGATACTTTAAAAGAATTATTTATAGAAGATCCAAATTTACTTAATGTATTAATAAAATATCCAAATTTAATAAAAAAAGAAACCATCCAATTTTATAGCAAAGACCTATTAATAAATAATACCACTTTATTAGATAAATTAAATTCTATCAGCATTGAAGAAGTCGAACCATATATAAACCAACTTCATAAATGTCCTCAAAATTTAGAAATATTTTTAAATATATTAATTAAAAAAAAGGAAATCTTAAAACCATTTTTAGAAAATATAGATAATCCAGATATTAATAACATATACAGCTTATATAACATTATAGAGGATGAAGATCTAAAAAATTTTCTAATTAACAATATAAATAATCCTCAAACAATTAAGTTTGTTCAAGATGTTTCCAATAATTTAAATAACGAAATTAAAGAAAAGTATAAAAAATATCATTATTATAAAAACTATTTTAATGAATTACAAAGACTTTCCCCAGAAAGTGATAAAAATATCATAAAGTCATTTATCATTTACAAACTAAAAGGAATGGAAATTAATGATGCTAAAAATATAATGTTTAAAGCTTTATTAAATTTAGAAAATGCTGATATATTAATAGAACGTTTTTTTGATTGCAAAAATGACACTAATGACTTTGATGCAATTAAGGAACAATTAGCACTAGCAATAAAATTAATTGATAGCCCTTCAGAAAAAGATACTTTATTTTCAAATTTTGCTGAACATTACTTTAGTGAAGATCTATTTATTGACTACAATACCGCTTATAATTGTATAAGAAATAATCAAGCAAATTTAATAAAAAGTAATTTAACCAATATTAATGATGTAAAAAATTTAAACCCAACACATTATACTTATATAGATAATAATGGAAATAAAATTGAAAAAGAAATTCAAGTAAAAGTTATAGACACTCCAGATTTTCAAGTATTAATCCACGGTATTGCTGCTAATAAAGATACAATATGTAAAGATGTAACAAATTATGAAATTGGAAATAAGTTAATCAGCAATCCAAATGTTTGGCAAGAAAATGCTACGAAAGGTAATCCACAAATATCCACAAGTCTTTTTACAGGTTGTTTAAATCCTTTTAGTTCAGACGTAATATTAGGATTTTCAACATTTCCAAACAAGAGTTTAATATCGACTTATTCCCGTGATGGAGCTACCCAAATGAAAGAATCCCAAGAAGAATTAATTTTTAAAACAGAAAACTTTACTTTTGTTTCCTATAATATACTCAAAAAATCCTTTGACTACAACGAAATTCTTATTAAAAGATTTAACGACGGAGCACCACTATTACCAGATTATATAATTATACAAAGTGATGAATTACATACCGCTAATCATTTAACAAATGCTAAAAGATGGGCTGCTTATTATGACATCCCTTTAGTAATTATTGATAAAGAAAAAATAGGTGCAATTCGAAAAAACAATCTCAATAATTTAGTTAATAATATAATTGCAAGTGGAATTATTAATGATGAAGGAATTAACGTATTAAAAGACCAGATAAAACTAACAAATTGGTGTTTTGAATATGATAAAACAAATTTTGTTGATCCTTACATAATTGTAGAACAATTACAAAAAAACATTCCTTTAAATAAAGAAAATGCACTCAATATGTTAAAATTACTAAAAACATTTAATTATTTAAAGTATTCTCCAGAATTTGAAACTATTTATAACGGCAAAGAAAATGAAATATCCAAATTCTCTCCTTGTAATTTATATGGAAAAAATAATGAAGAACAAATTCAAATTGCCTTACAACGACAACAATTAACAAAAGAATATATTAATAAATGTAAAGAAATAATTTTAGCAAACGAACAACAAATCGGATATTCCAAATAAAATAGACTAATAGAAAAAATTAACTATTAGTTTTTTTTATAGCTTATACAATCAAATAACCTAGTCTAATTATAATAATGACTAATCGCTTCCGCCAAAACTTTAGCAAATTTACTTTGGTATTCTGCAGTAACTAATTTACCTCTTTCCATTGCATTAGACAAAAATCCGCATTCAACTAAAACACCTTTGGTAGTTAATTTATCATACATATAAGTTGATGTAGGAATTTTTTTAATTTCTCTATTTGTATTAATATTTTCATTTAAATAATTTTGAATAAACTTTGCCAAATTTTCATTATCTTTATTATAAAACACTTGAGCCCCATAATATTTTGTATCTGTTAAATAATTTAAGTGAATAGATACATACATATCCATAATTTTTTGATTAATAATTTTAATTCTTTCATCAAAATCTGCTTTCTTACGATGGTTCTTAACTCCATTACTCAAATCATCATCACTAGTCCGAGTCATAATAACCGTAGCACCCATTTCACTTAAATATTTTTCTAAATATTTTCCAATTGAAAGAGTAATATCTTTTTCATATATATCCTTATATAAAGAGCCAGGATCCAAACCACCATGTCCACTGTCAATCGCTATGACTTTTCCTTGCAAAGGCAAATCAGCCCTAACCGGATAACTAAACAGAACTAAAAATAACGCTAAAAAAACGGAAAATACTCCAATATAATATTTTTTCATATTAAATTATATTATTATTTTCCATTTTTTATTTATCATATTCATCCATAAAGCTTTTATAAACTCCACTTTTTTTAGTACCTAACACACAATTTAGATTAATGTTATCTAAAGATTTAAATATATTATAATCAATATCAGGATTTAATTCCCGCAAATGTTTTATCAACTCTTTCATTTCTTTTCTTTTACTTACAGATTCATCACTATTACTTACTTTTTCAGTAAACTTACATGCACAATTAATAAATTCTAGATTATTATATTTTGCCCAAGATATAATACTATATTCTTTCACTAAATAAAGTGGTCTAATAAGCTCTAGCCCTAGAAAATTTTCACTGTGAAGTTTTGGTAACATTGTTTTAACCTCACTACCATAAAACATAGATAGTAATGTAGTTTCTATTACATCATCAAAATGATGTCCTAAAGCAATTTTATTACATCCCAACTCTTTTGCTTTATTATACAAATGCCCTCTTCTCATTCTAGCACACATATAACAAGGACTTTTTTCATTTAAACTATTAGCAACATCAAATATATCACTATCAAACATCTCTAAATTAATATTAAGTATTTTAGCATTTTCTAATATCTTCTTTTTATTTATTTCATTATACCCAGGATTCATACAAACATAACATACTTCAAACGGTATACCACCATGTTTTTGTAATTCCTGGACACATTTAGCAAGCAAAAAAGAATCTTTCCCCCCTGAAATACAAACCATCACTTTATCATTTTCATTAATAAGTCTATAATCTTTAACAGCTTTAACAAATTTAGCCCAAATATCTTTTCTATATTTTTTTATAATACTTCTTTCTATTTCTTTATATCTTTCCATTACATGCCTCCATCAAATATTTATTTACATGTATATAATATTTTTTAATTTTATCTTTATATTTTAAACCATTATAAATACTTTCTAATATACATTCATTTTTTATATAATTTAAAGTCCATTTATAGTTTATATCATATATAAATCCAAATTTTAATAATATTTTCTCCGAAACCGTCATCTTTATTGTATGCCGTATCTCTTCATTGCTTAAAAAAGCCTCACTTACATTCCTACTAATACTACTATTATCCTCTTCTAAAATCAATTCTTTAGTTTTTATCAAATATAATATATCAGCTTTATCAGCATCTCTTAATATTTTTGATATAACCAAATCTAAATCTTTTGTATCACTAGAAATATCATATTGGTTATGATTTTTTATTGCCAAAAATATTGCTTTATACCAATATCTATCTATATTAAATAAATCAATTAAATTATTATCAAATAATACACGCACACCTATCAAAGCATGATCTTCACTTTTTAAATCATCAAAAGTTTTATACTCATACCACTGTGTAAACCTACCTATATCATGAACTAAACCTATAAATTCTACTACTTCAATTATTTCTTTAGACAAAGACAAATCTTCAGCAATGCTCCTGCAAAGTTTACTAACTCGAATAGAATGATCAATTTTTCTTTTTATTTCTTTTCCTTTACAATTAAATTTACTTACATATTCTAAAAATATTTTTTGATTATTCAAAACAATCGCTCCCAAATAAGTTCCATGGATATTCATTCATATAAGGATTACATTTAAACGTTAATAATTCTTTAGTAACAGGATGATTGAATTCTAATTTATAAGCCCACAAGGCAATTTGTTCACCAGTTTTGGCATTATTATTATATTTTTGATCTCCCCAAAGCGGAAATCCACGTGAAGAAAATTGAACTCTAATTTGATGAGATCTTCCAGTCTCTAAATTTATTTTAACTAAACTTAATCTATCTATATATTTTATTAATCTATATTCTAATTTAGCATACTTGCCACGATTATCCACTACAGTTTTATTTTCTTTTTCATTTTTTAGTAAATAATCTTCAAAAATTCCAGATTCTTTTATTTTTCCTTCCACAATTGCCAAATAAGTTTTTTGAAATGAATGATTTCTTAGCATTTTGCTTAATCTACCTGCTGCCTTACTAGTTTTAGCAAATACCATAACTCCACCAACTGGTCGATCTAATCTATGAACCAACCCCAAATAAACAGCGCCAGGTTTGTTATACTTTTCTTTAATATATTTTTTTAACATTGAAAGCAAATCATCATCATGAGTATTATCACTTTGTACTAAAACATTTCTTGGTTTTTCTACAACTAACAAATGATTATCTTCATATATAATATTATTCATCTTGCCATCTTCCATAAATTCCACATGGTAATACTAAATCATTATTACTTATTGGAAGTCCAATCTCACCAGCATCAATAATCCCCCCATATGATGCACCAACTGTAAGTTTTAAAATATTATAAAGTACTGTACTAGAAACTCCAGTAGTATAAGCATTAATTAGGAAAAATAATGGTTTATCACTTAAAAGCAATACGCATCTACTCACCAATTCTAAAAGATTATGTTCAAGTTTCCAAACTTCACCATTGGGTCCTCTTCCATAACTTGGAGGATCCATTACAATTGCATCGTACTTATTTCCTCTTCTAATTTCTCTTTCTACAAATTTTAAACAATCATCAACTAAAAATCTAATGTAATTATCTTCAACTCCAGATAATTTAGCATTTTCTTTTGCCCACTCAACCATGCCTCTAGCAGCATCAACATGGACTACTAACGAAGCTCCAGCTTTACTACACGCAATCGTTGCACCACCAGTATATGCAAATAAATTTAGTACTTTTATAGGTCTATTGGCATTTTTTATTTTATTCATCATAAAATCCCAATTTACAGCTTGTTCAGGGAAAAGTCCTGTATGCTTAAAATTAGTGGGACTTACTTTAAACTTTAAATCTTTATAATCAACTGTCCAATAATCCGGTAATTTTTTTCTAAATTCCCAATGTCCACCACCATCTTTAAATCTATAATAAATACCATCTACCATATTCCATGATTTATCTTTTTCTATTGGCCACATCGCTAAAGGTTCAGGACGTCTTAAAATAACTTCTCCCCATCGTTCTAATTTTTCCCCATCTCCAGCATTTATACATTCATAATATTTCCATTCATTGCTAATTCTCATATATACCTCACTAATCAAATAATATTAAATATAAAACAACCATATTGTAACACACGTTTTTTTAGCTATCAAGCTAATTTTTAAAAAATCCAAGGATTATACCTTGAATTTAATTAACCTAATTTATAACAATAACTATTATTAGCTTTTGAGTAACCGCTAGAACATGTATAAACAGTATCATAACATGTATCGGGACAATATTTTGGTACCCATTCCTTATCACATGAAGACCTACTCCAGTCAATTTTTGGAAAAGCTGAAGGACATTCTGAATAATAACATACATAACAAGTTTCATAATCTGCTTGATAAGCTCCAGAATTACAAGATTTCTTTGAATTTTCACTCGGAGAAGCATAACGATAACAAACTAAACTACAGTTTCTGTTTTCATAACTTCCACCACACTCTTTTTGACAAGGGTATGAATCTTCACTTTCAGTTGTACTAATTACAGATGCACTACAGCTTCCAGGATTTCCTGCCGCATCTTCAACATATCCATAAAATGTACCTGTACTTGTTCTTAAACTTGAAGTACCATAACTTATCGTAGAGCTTCTAGAAACGCCATATTTAGCTACATCAGACGATTTACTTCCAATCGTAACTGAATATCCAATAGATAATTTACATGTCGGTGATGTTTTATCTATTCTTAAAGCTTGACCAGAAGAAGAGCCACTACATTTCTCACCACTTTCATCCTTATAACAAGCCTTAATATAAATCGTTTTATCAATATCAGTAGTATAAGTAAAAGTTCCAACACTATTATTCATAGAAATCCAACTAGGACTTTGCCATGAACCATTTCCATACTTATAATAATAGTTAGTAACAAGATCCGTTTCTTCTCCCGGCTCAAAACTAACAAATATTGATTTATTAGTTAAAGCACCAGTATATACAGCGCCATTTCTATTTTCATATTTTGCAACAATTTTAGGAGTTGAAGGAATTCTAGATTTTACTGTCAATTCACTTGTAGCTTCTGCCTTTGTACCATTATTCCCATAAGCAGTACATTTAAGTGTATGTTTGCCAACCTTTAATTTTCCAGTTGTTTCAGGATCACAAATCACATAACCACCACTATCAGGGTATTCTACATTAAAATAAGATATTGTTTCATTATTAACTCCGACAAAAATCGTATCAGAGCCTTTAGATGTTATTTTTATTTGTGTATTATCAATCGAAGTAATATCTATGTTTTCTTTTTTTGCTACATTACCAGCTTTATCTTTTACACAAATTGTATAATTACCTTTTTCAGTTACATTTATTTTATTATCTTTTTCAAAAGTACCTTCACAAGCTTCTCCATTTTTAACAATTTTATATCCACCTATACCAGAACCAGTACCATCACTAGCAATAATCTCTACAATTTTTTTGGTACTTACATTTTTATCAAAAATGATTTCATTAATTTGTGGTGGTTCTTTATCTATTTGGATTTTCTTTGTAGCTACACCATTCTCATTATTTGACAAAACTATTTCACATTTATAAATACTACTACTTACAGATGCAACATTAGTTTTAATTATTTCTTTATCATCAGAAAATCCCATATTATTACTCCAACTATATTTTACATTAGTCAAATCAACATTAATTTTCTTAACTTTCAAATATATATTATCATTAAACCAATAATTTTCAGCAATATCGAAACATTCATTTTTTTCTTCATCAAACCTACATATTTGAAAATCACTTGTTTGAGTATATTCATTACATTTGCCTTCACTGTTACGATCCAAATTTTCAGATAATTCAGCAATATATTCTCCATCAACAAATTTAGATTTTATAATAAAGCAATTCATACTTTCTCTATTAATTGGATTATAAATATCAGTTTGATCATCAGGTATAACATATCCATTTTTAATTAAATCTTCAACACTAATCGTAGTGATACTAGTTTCATTTGCATACTCAATAGCCTTTGCTTCTAAATAAGTTTTTAAATTTTCATATGACTTATTTAAAACACTATTTCTAGTATTCATATATATAGCAACCCCTAAAGTTATTAAAATAGACAAAATTACTAAAACAGCAATCAACTCTGTTAAAGAAAATCCTTTCTTATCTTTTAAAAATTTCATAATATCACCTACTTAATTAAAAGCTAGTCAATAAATAAACTTTTCACTAACTATTATCTATAAATCTATTCTATCATTTTATTTTAGTATATACAATATTGCGAATAAAATCTTTACATTTTTTACAAAGAAAAACCACGGAAACCCGTGGAAATAAATATCTACTAACGTTTACTAAATTGTGGAGCTCTTCTTGCTTTTTTAAGACCATATTTCTTACGTTCTTTAACTCTTGGATCCCTTGTAATAAATCCAGCATTTTTAAGAATATGTCTATAGCTATCTTCTCTAGTTTGATCAGTATTAGCATCAAATAGTAATAATGCTCTTGTAATACCTAAACGGATTGCTCCAGTTTGTCCAGAAAATCCACCACCTTTAACATTAATATCAATGTCAAATCTGTTTTCATTTCCAGTAGCTACTAATGGTTGTTTTAAGTCCATTACTAATGTTGCGTAAGGCATATAGTCATTAACATCAACACCATTAACAGTAATATTACCAGTACCGCCTACAAGTCTAACTCTTGCTACACTTCTTTTTCTTCTACCAGTTGCTGTCCATTCTTGTTTTTTAGCCATAATTCCTCCTAATTAATTTCTAAAGCCTTTGGCTTTTGAGCTTCATGCTTATGATTTGCATCACGATATACAAATAATTTTTTACCCATAGCTCTTCCTAATCTATTGTGAGGAAGCATACCTTTAACAGCTCTTTCAACCATTTCTTCTGGGTATTTTTCAATCATTTCTTTAGCATTACGTTCTCTTAATCCTCCTGGGAATCCACTATGATTATAATATTTCTTATCTTCTAGTTTATTACCAGTTAAAACTACTTTATCAGCGTTTACAATAATTACATAATCACCACAATCAACATATGGAGTATAAGTAACTTTATGTTTTCCTCTTAATACATGAGCAGCTTTAGTTGCAACACGACCTAAAGTTTTACCTTCAGCATCAATTACATACCAGTTACGTTCGATATTTTCTTTTTTTTGCATAAATGTTTTCATTACTAATCCTTTCACTATGTTCATTGTTTAATTTTCCCACGACTAAACAAATCACATAAATAAAATGTACCGATTAAAATTATATGAAAAAAATGGCAAAAAGTCAAATCTTTTTAGCCATTTTTCTAAATTTTATTACATTTTTACCATTTTAAGAGCAAAATCATCTCTTCATATTAACCCATTATAATCTATTTTACACTATCAACAGATATAAACATACTCTGCTATTTTTAAAAACAAATTTTTTCTAAATACAAACCATCCGCTGGAACGACACTTAAAGTTTTATTAATATCCTTTTCCAACATATTTTCAATAACATGTACATCTACTTTACCTTTACCAACATCAAGTAAAGCTCCAACTAAATGTCTTACCATATATCTATAAAAACCAATTCCGACAAACTTTAAAATAATTATATCTCCACGTTTCTTAATACTAATTTTATAAATCGTCGAGGTATAATCATCTCTATAACCGCTAACAAAATTATGATAATCATGAGTTCCTATTAATAATTTACTAGCTTTTTTCATCTTTTTTATATCATAATTACATTTAGATTGATAATAATATCCTTCATATTCATTTTTATATTTTCCATTATTTATTTTATAAACATACATCTTTTTCTTAACATCGTATCTTGCATGAAATAAATCATTAACTGGTACACACTTATTAATAACAATGTCTTTACCTAACAAATAATTTATTTTTTCGATATCTTTAAAAGAGATTTTACCACTATAATCAAAATGAGCACATTGATCATGAGCATGAACACCAGCATCAGTTCTTCCACTACCTTTAATAAGAATATTTTCTTTTAAAACACTAGATAAAACATTCTCTAACGTACCTTGAACATTTCTAACATCATTTTGTCTTTGAAAACCATGAAACTTTGTACCATCATAACTAAATCTAATTAAATATCTCATGATTTAATCCTATAAATAGCTTTCAACAAATCATCTAAATCATTATAATGATTTAACTTAATTCCATTTTCTAAAGATTTATATGTAAATTCAACAATACTTGGAACATCTATATATTTTTTTAATTTCTCATTATATAAATCATCAGTTTCTAAAACAATTTCTTTGTTAATAACATACAAGTTATCAACACAATTCATAAACATATTACTATTTTTATCAACTAAAATAATCTTTCTTCCATAACTAACAATTTTTTTAAATAATTTTTTAAAAAATTCCATATCTTTATTAGTTAATCCTTTACTAAAATTTATTAATTTTATTTCTTTATTTTGTAACTTACTAGCTAAAATAATTTTATTCTTATCTCTATCTGATAAATCCCTAAAATCTTTATCTAAATATGAATCATCAAGCCCTACCATCTTCAAAGCATCACTACTTTTTTTTACAACTATATCCTTTACCGTTCCCTTTAATTCATCTTCTATATAATCATTACTTACAATACCAATAATACTTCCCTTTAATTCCATAAAACACCTACTAATTCATCTAAATCAAAATAAACTTTTTTTAAAACATCATAATAATTAAGTTGTATTGATAAATCAACTACAAAAGGAACACCAAAACCTAGTTTTTTTAACACCTTTTCATTTCTTAATACTGACTCCATATTTCCTTCTAATACTTTTTTATCTTCATCATAAACAATTATATAATCACTTAATAGTGATTCTTCTACATCACAAGTAACATTTACAAAATTAATATTTTGTTTAGCTAATAAATTTATAATTTCTTTTTTTTCTTCTTTTTTTAATCCATACAAACTATTTTTAAAAATTAATCTTTTATTCGGAAACATTTCTAATTTTTCTTTTAATTTTTGATAACTAAAGTCTCCTTCAATAATTGGAAAACTTCCAAGTTTTGACATAAAAACTTTATCTGCATTATTAGCAAGTATTGTATAATTAACACCTTCATCAAACATCATATAAAACCACACCACCATTTTCTAAACTTTTCTTTACATCAATTAACCTTTGATTTGCACTTCCTCTAAATTTACAGTTTAAACTTTTTTGATCAAGTATAAATTTGCCATCAACTAATACATCTACTAGCTTTAGTAATTCCAATCTTTTTTTATCGCCATTAAGTAAAGCTTCATATGTAAAACCCGTATAAGCCCAAACATTTAATCCAATTTCTTTAGCAAATTTAGCTATTTCTAAGGCAGCTTCTGGTTGAAAAAAAGGATCTCCACCAGATAAAGTAATACCGTTTTGATATTTTAATTTTTTAAGTTTTTTCTTTATTTCATCAACATCAAAAATAATACCACCATTTAAATCATGAGTTTCAGGATTTTGACAACCTTTACAATTATGTAAACAACCTTGAAACCATATAACAGTTCTTATTCCACTACCATCTAATATGCTATCAGGTTGTATATCAGCAGCTAGTCTTACCACCATTACAATCACTTCTTTCTTTATGTCTTTTTACTAAATTAGCTATTTTAATAAAATGATGATTAACTCCAGATTTTCCAATTTTATATCCTTCTTCTAAAGTTATAATATCAGCAAGTTCTTGCATTGAAACCTCCGGATATTTTTCTCTAGCATTAGCAACTATCTGTGATTTTTCATCAAGTAAATTATATAAATCATTTTCTTTTAAATAATTAATATTAGCGAGTTGAATTTGTCCAGTTCTAAATGTCTTTTCTTGATTAGCAATTTCACAATTATTTAGTCTATTAACCATATTTTTATGATCTCTATATATCCTTATATCTTCAAAATAAAACAATGAATTTATAGCTTTAAATCTCTTTATTAAATCACTTATATGTTCACTAACTTTTATATAAACAATATTTTTATAACCTCTTTTTATAATTTTAGCATTTAAATTAAAATATGTAAGTAGATTCAATACTTGTTTAGCTAATCTTTCTTTAGTAAATATAAATTCCATATGATAACCACTTGTACTAGGATTTGAAATATTACCACTTGCCAAAAATGCCCCTTGTAAAAATGCAATTTTTTCTTCATCACTAACTAAATCTTCAACATTTATTTTTGTTCCCAATCTAATATCTTTTTTTATAAATTCCACTTTATCTTTAATATTTAATATATATATTTGTTTTACTTTAAATCTCTTTTGAATTCGTATTATTATATTTGGATTAACATCATATATTTCTTTTATCTCTTTATATATTCTTCTAGTAATACTTGCATTTTCAAGTGTAATATTTATTTCATCTTTATTAAATTTTGCCACACTATTTAAAAATGCAATAAGTTCATATCTAGCTTCAATTACATTAATATCGGTTTTAGCAATTTCCTCTTTTATACTAGTTGTAAAAGTCATTTTCTACCATCCATTAAATACGAAAATAACAAATAACCTGTTTTTAAAGCATCATGTCTATACCAACCATCTTCAATAGTAAATAATTTATCTTGAATAACATAAATATCACTATCAACTAGTTCGTGCATATCTAAAATAACCGGATCTTTTTGTTCTTCCGTTGCATACTTTTCTGCTAAATCACTACTTATTATTTCATTATTGGCAATTACAACATCTAAATTACCTTTACCTAGATATTTTTCTATATAATCAATATGGTCTTTTACAGTAAAATCATCAGTTTCTCCAGGTTGAGTAAATAAATTACAAATATAAACTTTTTCTGCTTTAGCTTTATTTATTATATTAACTAAACCCTTATCAATTAAATGAGGCACAACACTTGTAAGAAGACTCCCAGATGAAAAAATAATTAAATCAGCTTCATTAACAGCTTTTATAACCTTTGGATTAACAGTTATATCTTTATCATATTTAACCTCTACAATTTTACTTGCACATTTAGTTAATTGATATTCACCGACAACCTTTTTTCCACTAGTTGTAATACCCACTAAATTAACATTATCTTCAGTTAAAGGTAAAATATTACCTTTTACATCAAGAATTTTTTCCATCACAGGCATAGCATTAGCAAAACTTCCCTTTAAGTCCATTAAAGCAATCAAAAGCAAATTTTTTACAGAATGAATTCCCAAAGTTTTTGATTTAGTAAATCTATAATTCATCAAATCCATAACGTCTTGATTTGTATCAGCCATACTTAACATTACTTTAGTAATATCTCCGACCGCAGGTATTTTTAACTCACGACGAAGAAGTCCTGTACTTCCACCATTATCAGCCACAGAAACTACGGCAGTTATTTCTACCGGAAATAGCTTTATTCCTTTTAAAAGTTGAGAAAGACCACTTCCCCCACCAAATATAACAATCTTTTTCATAAGCAATCACATTAATAGTTTATCACAAATGTTATAAAAATGGAATATTACTTCTTTTAACTCCTCCATTTACTTCATAACATTTATCAATAATCATAAAAGCATTCGGATCAATTTCTAATATTCTTTTCTTTAATTGATAATAATCATTATTAGATACAGCACACATTATTAAGATACCATTTTTATGAGAATATCCACCAGTACCAGGTATTGTGGTAAATCCTGTTTCAAATTCATTTAATATTAAGCTTTTAATCTTTCTAGTTTTCTTTGTATGAATATAAAATAACTTACTATCAGAAATGCCAAACATAATTTTATCTACAAAATAAGTTGAACAATATAAAATTATAAATGAATAAACACCTTTAGTAAAACCAAAAACAAGCATTCCACAAAGAATAATTAAGCCATTTGCAAATAACATAGCCTTTGATTCACTAACTTTACAGTATTTATTAATTAATTGCATTATAATATCAGATCCTCCAGCTGTAAAACCACTTCTATAAATAAAACCACTACTAATACCATATAAGACAATTGCAAAAAGCAAAGTTAAATAAAAATCATCTGTTATTAAAAATGGAGTTAAAAACAAAGCAATCGGAGCTGTAATTATAACCATCAAAGGATATAAAAGTGAACCAATAATATTTCTTTTGGTAGTTTTCCAATCCAAAAAGATATAACAAATTATTAATAAAATTACGTTAGAACATAACAAAAATATTGAAGGTGTCCATCCAAAAAGTCTTTGCATAACAATTGATACTCCACTAAAACCTGAAACAACCAAATCATTCGGAGTTAAAAATAAATTAAAGCATAAAGCATAAAAAAATAAACCAAACACCAAAGAACATCCATCAATAATTATTTCTTTGTAATTAATTTTTTCCATATCTTCAACCACTTTTCTATAATAATTATAAACTATTATTAATTTTTTAGCAATTATTATTATTAAAAAACATATATTGTTTTAGAGGTGAATTTATAAATGAATGGTAATTTTTACCAAAATCCAACATTTCCTACGCAAAGTTTTCAAACTCCACCAGAAAATATGTCTGTAACAGAAGTCAATAACAACAATACTTTGCCTACAGAACAAAGTTACATCGAAAATATTTTAAGACTTAACAAAGGAAGAAAAATAAAAGCATATGTGTCATATCCAGATAGTAGTGCTTGGCAAAACAAAATTTACGAAGGCATTATTGAAGAAGCCGGACGTGATCATTTAATAGTACGTGATAACACGAATAATTTGTGGTATTTAATAAGAATTATTTATCTAAATTATGTAGAATTCATGGAACCTATTATTTACTCTCATAGTTTTTCTGAAAAAACTTATTAAAAAAATAGCTGATAGAACAATCTATCAGTTTTAATTTTTTATTTTGTGAAAAGTCAAGTTATCGACATATTTTAATGCTTTAGCTATCATTTTATGTCGACAGCCAGACTTTTCACACATTTACATTGTATAATTAAATCGGTTATAATAATGGAAAAGTTATATAAAAGAGAATTATACTTAAACAAAATAAGAGGATTTTATAACGATCCTGAAACAATAAAAGTTATAATGAAAAACAGCAAAACGAGAATATAGACCGTTTTATAATATAAAAGATATGTACCCAAGGTATCTATTCCTATTAGACTTTATAATTAAAAATAATATTGATGGCATAAAAAATGTTAATATAGCTAAATTTATAGGTAACAACCAAGATTTATAAAATTTAAACTCGGCATTTCTTTTTGCCGAGTTTTCTATTAATAATAATATTTAAAATTTTGTTTTTCTCTACCCAATGTACTTTTAGGTCCATGTCCCGGATAAATAGTTACATCATCTGGATATTTACTAATATTTTCTAAACTTTTAATCATATCTATATCACTACCTGTATCTAAATCAGTTCTTCCAATTGAGCGATAAAACAAAAAGTCCCCGGTAAACATTATTTTTTCATTTTTAAAATATATACTTCTACTATCACTTGTATGCCCTGGAGTTTCAATTATTTCATAATCAAATATTCCACTTTTTACATTTTCTTCAATTCCAAAATATTTTTTTAACTCATCTAAAGCTCCAATATGATCAAAATGATGATGCGTAACAATTATCTCAACAACTTTTTTATCTTTACATGCTTCGATTATTCTATCAGCTTCATCACCAGGATCAACAATAAAGGCTTTATCACCAATACTACATACATAACAATTTTCTTGCAAAGCACCAACAACTAATACTTTAACATCCATTAATATCACCAACTTAATATTATATTATTTTTTAAAACCATTGTGTCCTTGAATAGAACCAACCGCCTGCAGATGGATAACCTTCAGGTTTTATAGCATGTGCCATCCAATTACTAATAAAATATTTATTATTTGCAATTTTGCCTTCCGATACGCCAAAATGAAGATGTGTTCCAGTTGAACACCTTTCCCATTTTCTAGTACCAGATCCACCACCTTGAAGACCAATAACAGTATCTTTAGTCACAACATCTCCAGTCTTAACATATATTCGAAGTAAATGAGCATATTGAACAGTATAATATTTTCCTCCGACTTTCATCCAAATATATACTTGATTTCCACCACAAGTTTTAGTTTTCTTACTATTATAAACTTGTTCAGCATTTATTACCATAGCAACAGATCCTGAACCTACTGCATAAACTTTAGTTCCTTCTCCATTGCCACCAATATCTACAGCTTGATGAACTTTATAAGTACCAGGTTTCAAAGGATTTTCTCTTCTACCAAAGTTACTATTTACTCTTCCTTTATTTAAAGGCTTCAACCATAAAGCATTACCCATAACTCTTGAACATTCATCTAAATCTTCATCTTCTCTACAACCCATATCTTCATAAACTTTAATTAATTCTTTTTGAGAACTTATTTGGGAACTAATATCCATACTAATCTCATTTAAATTTGCTAAACTACCTTGTAAAGAATACACAGCATTTTGATATGTAACAATATTTTGTTCTAATGTATCTTCATATTTTTTCATATCAACTTGTAATTGTTCTTGTTCATTTATTAAAGAATCCATTTCCTTTAACTTATCTTGTTGATAACTAGCTAACTCTTTAATAGCATCAACTCTCATTATTAGTTCTGTCATACTAGTTGACTCTGTAATAAATTCCATATATAAATTATTACCTTGCATTATTTGAAAATAAGCCATTAAATTTTCATTTTTTACTTCTAAATCTTTAATCTTATTATTTGTTTCTTCAATTAAAACTTTTGCATCTTCAATTTTCTTTCTCGAACTATCAATTTCTTGATTCGCATTATTAATAGCATTTTTATTACTATTAATTTGTCCTTGTGTTAAACTTTTTTGATTATCATTTGCTCTTTTTTGAGCTTCCAAATCTTTTAAATCTGCCCTTAAACCAGCCAAAGTATTCGCCGATTTAGCTTCACTAACCATGGGTTTAAATATAAAAGAAGATACAAAAATAAATATTGCTAAAAAATATCTCAAAAAATATCCACTTAACTTTTTTACATTCATATCTACACCTTCAGATACTTTCTAACAGCTTTAATACTTCCATACATACCAACTAAAGCTCCGATTAAAACTATAATCAAGGATACTCCAAATACAAATGGATAAGGTTTTATTAACATAATCATATTAGAAAATAATTTACCATGTAATATTGAATGAAGAATTACATAACCATATATTGTTATACAAACGGGAATAATCGCTCCGATTAACCCAATAATAAACCCTTCAAATAAAAACGGAAGTTTTATAGTTATATTACTTGCACCAACCAGTCTCATTATTTCAATTTCATTTCTTCTGCTAAATATTGTTAATTTTATAGTATTACTTATTAAAAATCCTGTTACTAATATTAAAGCAATAACTACTACTACTACAATTTTTTGAACAACATCAAAAACTGATATTACTTGTTCAACCATTTCTTCACCATACTTAACAGTATCTACACCATCAATTGCTTTAATATATTCACTTGTTTCACTTAATTTTTTAACGTCATTTACTTTTAATACAAATGAATCCATCAATGGATTTTCATCAAAATAATCTAATATCGTTTTATATTCATCTGCTAGATTACTCATTTCCATTTTCCATTCATCTTTACTTTTATAAACTACTTCTTCAATGTTCTTATAACTTTTTAATTCAGTTGTAATATTATCTATTTGTTCTTCCGTTACATCCTTTTTTAAATAAGTTATAATAGTTAATTCATTTTCTATCATTTTCGTAGCATTATTAATATTTGCAGCACAAACTACAGCAACAGCTACTAAAATTAGTGTAATTGTTGTACACATAATAGATGCAAAACTCAAAGAAAAGTTTCTAATAACGCTCTTAAAAGCGTCTCTTATACTTCTAAAAAATATTCTAAACGCTCTCATTTGTCTTATAACTTCCTTTCGCATAATCTCCAACTAGTACACCATGATTAATAACTAAAACTCTTTTTTTCATTCTATTTACAATATCTTTATCATGAGTTGCCATAATTATTGTTGTACCAAGTTCTTTGTTAATTTTTTCAATAACTTTCATAATTTCTTCACTAGTTTCAGGGTCCAAATTTCCAGTTGGTTCATCACAAATTAATAATTTAGGTTCATTAACTATAGCTCTAGCAATACAAACTCTTTGTTGTTCTCCACCAGATAATTCCCCAGGAAATGAACGAACTTTTTCTTTTAAACCAACAAGCTCTAAAGCATTCATAACTTTAGGTCTTATTTCTGATCCTTTTAATCCCATACATTCAAGAGCAAATGCTACATTTTCATAAACAGTTTGTCTAGGTAATAATTTAAAATCTTGAAAAACTATTCCTTCTTTTCTTCTTAATTTATATACTTTTCTGTTTCTAATTTTTCCCACATTTAAACCACCTACATAAACAGTTCCACTCGTAGGTTTTTCTTCTCTATAAAGCATCTTAATAAATGTAGATTTACCACTTGCAGTAAGACCTATAACAAAAACAAACTCACCCTTTGAAACACTTACTGTCATATCAGCAACCGCAGTAATTCCGTTTTTATAAGTTTTATTAACATTTTTAAATTCTATAAACTTCATAGGATCCTCCATATTAATTATAGCATCATTTTTAAATTTAATAAATGGCAAATTTATGTAATTTACATAGATTTAACTTGTCCACCCTTGCTAGATAAGCTTAATTTTAATATAATATACATACGGAGATGATAACTTTTGAAAAAAAATGAATTTATCGAAGGCGCATTAATTGCTACTATAGCTATAATTTTATCAAAAATACTCGGAGTTCTTTATGTAATTCCATTTTACAATATAATCGGTGAAAACGGAGGATCCCTTTATGGCTATGCTTATAACATTTATAACTTTTTCTTAATTATATCATCCGCAGGTATTCCCCTGGCTATAAGTAAAATTACAAGTGAATATAACACTTTAGGCAAACTAAAAGAAAAAACTTATATGTTTAAATACTCTAAAAAAATAATTAGAATATTTTCTATTGTATCATTTTGTATTTGTTTTTTCGGAGCAAACTTAATAGCTAATGCTATCGTCGGAGATTTAACCGGTGGAAATACTGTATCAGATGTGGCTTTTGTAATTCGTTGTGTATCATTTGCCATATTAGTTGTACCACTTTTAAGCATTTTCAGAGGCTATTTACAAGGTCATCACTATATTTCAGCACCATCAATTGGTCAAGTTATTGAACAATTTGTAAGAGTTTTAGTTATTATTGTTGGTTCTTTTCTTGCTTTAAAAGTATTTCACTTAAGAACTGCCCAAGCTGTTGGTATTGCAGTATTCGGAGCTTGTGCTGGAGCTTTAATATCATACGCATACTTACTTATTAAAACAAACAAAGTAAAAAAAGAATTATTTGTACCATATGAAGAAGTATCAGCATCAGAAAAGAAAACAATCTTAAAAAAATTAATTGGTTATTGTATCCCATTTATTATTATAAATGTTGCTAATAGTATTTATAACACAGTTGATATGATTCTAGTAATTAAAGGATTAAATTGGATAGGTTATCCAGCCGGGGATATTGAAACAATTTCATCAGTATTTACCACCTGGGGAAGTAAACTAGTGAGTGTAGTTACAGCAATAGCAACTGGCTTAGTAATAAGTTTAATACCTACAATCGTAGAATCATACACTAAAAAAGATATGAAAGAAGTAAACTCTCAATTTAATAAAACATTGCAAGTTTTACTTTATGTAATCCTTCCTCTATCAATTTTCTTGAGTATATTCTCAAAACAAGTATGGACAATTTTTTATGGTGAAAGTTTCTATGGACCATTAATATTTAAATACACAATATTACTTGCAATATTAGATTCAGCTTATATTATGATATGTAGCGCTCTTCAAGGACTATCTAAAACCAAACTAATTTATATATCTTGTGCAACTGGTTTAATTACCAAAACAATATTAGATATACCATTAATATTCTTATTTAATAAATTAGGCATTTATCCATTCTATGGTGCAATACTAGCAACTACAATAGGTTATTTACTATCACTTGCTATTCCACTTTACACATTACGCCATAAATATAACTTTAGTTATAAAGAAACTTTAAAATCAATACCAAAACTTATAGTAACAATAGTTATTTTAATAATAATATGTCTAATTATAAAACCACTAATATTTAATCACATAACTAGAAAAATGCCTATGCTACTTGCTCTAGCATGTATTGGTCTTGTTTCATTAATAATTTACTACCTAATGAATAGAGATTTATTAAACGAATTAGTTGGTAATAGATTTTTAAATAAACTTAAAAGAAAGAAAACTTCAGCAAAATAAAACTGAAGTTTTTAATTTATTCTAATGTGATATTCTTTCTTTAAATTCATTAGTAGTTAACATTTTTTTCTAACAGCAGCCCAAATTTCAGGAACCTCCGTCCATTCATCGATTATAACTGGTTTATCTCCAATTAACACAAAAAAACATCTAGTCTAGCCTTATCTCTAATTGTTTTATCATCTAAAAGAAATGCGGTATTTCCATGATTTAAAGCCGTCCATGTTTTTCCACACTATTTAGGGCCTTCAATACTTAAAGCACCAATAACAGATAAATCTTTTTTATCTTTTCATCTATTAATCTTTTTATATATTTTTCATTAGCCCAACTCATGATAATCCTTTTTAATACTATTAAATAATACCATAAATTTAGTAACGAGCCAATAATAATATACCATTTTTAAGTTTTTTAATATACTATTTTTAAATTAAATTTTAGTATATTTTTGCTATTTTTTTCTTTTTATTTTTATTGTAATTTCGATATACCAGTTTTAAGCATATTATTAGTCCATTTTTAAAAAGCACATAAAAACTCTCAAATTTATTGAGAGTCTGATTCATTATTGAAACATTCTTTTAGCTGTACGTAACATTTGTGCTGTATAACCATATTCATTATCATACCAAGCTATTACTTTAACAAGTTGAGAACCATCAGCTTCAACTATACTAGTTGATAATCCATCAACTATGGCACCAACTTTTTTACCTAAACAATCACTTGAAACAATTGGATCCATTGTAAATTTAATTGTTTCATTTTGATTATCTTGAAATAATTTATTAATTTCATCAACACTTGTATTTCTATTAAGTTCTAAAGTTAAATCCACAACAGAACCATCTGCAGTTGGAACTCTTAGGGCATTGCCATCAAGTTTTCCAAGAAGTTCAGGAATAACTAAGCCAATTGCTTTCGCTGCTCCTGTACTTGATGGAACAATATTTTGAGCACAAGCTCTTCCACGTCTTGATTTAATACCTTTTTTATGAGCAATATCCAAAGTTGCTTGATCATTTGTATAAGCATGAACAGTTGTCATAAATCCTTTTTTAACTCCAATATTTTTATGTATTATATTAAGTACAGGTGCTAAACAATTTGTTGTACAACTAGCAGCACTAACTATTACATCATCATTAGTTAAAATACTATCATTTACTCCATATACAATAGTTTTCATTTCTCCTTTTCCTGGAGCACTAATTAAAACCTTTTTAGCTCCTGCTGTAATATGTTTCATAGCATCTTCTTTTGCTGTAAATTTCCCAGTACATTCAAGTACTAAATCAATTCCAAGTTCTCCCCATGGAAGGTTTGCTGGATCATTTTCACTAAAAACTTTAATTCTTTTAACCCCAGCCACAACTATTTCATTACCTTCTGCTTTAATTTCATCTTCATGGAATGATCCATGAACAGTATCATATTTTACTAAATATGCCAAATCTTCTGCACTAGTCAAGTCATTAATAGCTACAATATCAAAATCAGTTTGTGTAACTATTTGTCTAAATGCTAATCTACCTATTCTACCAAAACCATTAATTGCTACTTTAATCATTATATCTTCCTCCTATAAATTCACGCAATATTGATTCATCATTAACATATTCACCCGGTATTGGGAAAAATTGTTTTAAGAAATCCACTAATCTTCTTGCCTCTTCATAATAAATGCTTTCTACACTTACAGATAAAAGAAGCGGTTCAACATAAACCTTTAAAACTCCAACCTCATAAGGCAATGCCGTATTTACTATCACATCAGCCTGATGTATATATGGAAATATATGTTTTTCTTCTCCATTTCTAACATTTTGCCAATTATCAATCGTTTTAATAACATCATATCCTCTTGTTCTATTATCCCTAACAATTCTACGTAATAATCTTAAATCAAGAGTTGACACATAATTATATTTATCTATACTTAAAGGAATAAATGGACTTAAATATATTTTATATTTATATTTTTCATCAATTTCTTTTGTTAATTCTTCATTTAAAGCATGTAATCCTTCAATTAAAAATACACTTTTTTCAGTCATTGTAACTTTATCTTTATAATACTCTCTTAAACCTGTCATAAAATTATATTTTGGAAAAACTACACTTTCACCATTTAATAATTTATTTAAATTTTCATTAAAGAGCTTAACATCTAAAGCCTCTAAACACTCAAAATCATAATTTCCATTTTCATCTTTTGGATTATCATCTCTATTAACAAAATAATCATCCAAACTAATTTTAATCGGATTGTACCCCATAGCTTCAAAGAAAGATGCTAACCTACTCGTCGTCGTAGTTTTACCACTCGAAGAAGGACCTGCAATTAAGATAAATTTAATATCTTTTTTCTCTTCTATTTTTCTTGCTACATCAGAAATATTTAAATTAAACATAAGCTCACACGATTTAATAAAATTTATTATTTTACCATTACCAATATTCTTATTTAAATCAGTAATATATGGCATATTTAAATTATAAAGCCAATTTTTACCATCACTAAAGCTTTCAATAATTTTATCATAATGTACATATTCAGGAACAGTACCGTGACTTCTAGTAGTTGGAAAAAGTAAAATAATTTTATTATTTCCCAAATAAACTAGTTCAAATTTACCTAGCACTCCTGTACTATAAGGCATCAATGTATAAAAATAATTAATATTATTTTTTAATTTATATAAATTAACCACCTTATCACTTATATTTTGGATATTATTTGCCTTTTCATACTCTTTTTTTTCATTATAGTATTTTATTACATCTTTCGGTGATACATTAAGTTTTGTAATAACTTCATTATCACTAATAATTTTACA